>ERZ827156.894-NODE-894-length-39523-cov-5.545733_pt1 | contig 39523 bp, 52 predicted proteins | sample MGYA00519919_ERZ827156 | MGnify/ENA primary metagenome ERZ827156 (study PRJEB31778, sample SAMEA3449269) | human gut metagenome | biome: human gut; feature: human-associated habitat; material: faeces | place: United Kingdom | collected 2010/2012 ...
CCTTGTAGAACAACGAACATCGTCCACTCTTCACTTCTCTGACCAAATACTCATCGCAATGCTCTCCTTGATACGTCACAATCTCAACCTCCTCTCCAATAGCCACCCTCTTCTCATTTCGCTCAGTGACGTATCCATCCATCCATACCCTCCTCATCAACTCTTCTTGTGAATCTCCTACGCATCACCATTCCAAAAGAACCAACTACCCTTCATCGCCAACACAATTCTGCCCACACATCCCCTTCTCCAAATCCCATCACAGCAACCACTCCCCAATTCAAATCACGCATCTTCCAACAAACACATTTCACTTCACACTCCCAAGAAGAACGAAGAACCGATCCAGCTCCTCCTTCGACACTCCATTCCAATCCTTCGTCTCAAACAGCGTCTTCATCACCATCTTCATCTTCTCCTCGTTTTTCGTTGCCAGCAGTTCCTCATCAAGAGGCACATCCTTATTCTCGTGAATGCAGTCGTATATCTGCGTCTAACCCTTTCTTTCCATCCCTACTTCCTGGGCCCTATCTGTAATCGCAGGAAGCAGTCCGAGAGAAGCTGCACAACGAATACCTAACGAATCCTGACAAATCCCGTCGATGACCTGATACAGAGGCGTGATGGCTTGGGAAGCGCTTTGATCAAGAAGGACGTTCATCTGTTGGTACTGGATGGGATGCTGGAGGTTGCGGAGGAGATCTTCCTTCAAGTAATCCGAGAAGTGGGTCGTGAGGAGAAAGAAGGAGTGCTTTACCGAAGATGCATCCAAATACTGAAGGAGGGAGAGGAAGAGCGCGATTCCATCTTCCTCTCATCTTCATCCATATCATGTACCCTGTGGAGCAGTCTCCTTCCCGAATTCATCGATCAATACGAGAGAGCGATTGCGCAGCGTTTTGCAGATCCATGCGATGCGCGTGAGGTCTTGCGTGAAGGAGGAGTTGCTGTCCACCACACTATTCTTCACCCCCAATCAATCCTTTACGACTCGAGAGCAGTGAACTTGGTCTGAATCCTAATCATCACTCTCTCCACCCACGCCAACATGGAAAAGAGACCCAGGGTCGCTTCCTCTGCCGGCACGAAGCAGCCGATCTGGTTCATGTACACGATGAGCGCCACTTGCTTCAGGTAAATCGACTTCCCGCTGCTGTTGGGTCCCGTGATGACCGTGATGGGCGTGGAGTCGAGCTACTGCGTCAGACAAACCCTCTTTCGGTACATGCGTGGGATTGGGAATGAACCGCTCAGTGACGAGCTCCTGCAGCGGGTGCCGCCCGTTCTATCGTTCACGGTTTGGTGGGTCACAAACAGTCACACAAATCACGGGGTCGTCGCTCAGCGTGGGCCGCACGAAGCCGCAGTCCGTGCAGATTGCCGCCCAGGAGGACAGCACGTCGATCTCCGCCACAGTCCCCGCCACGTCGCACAGCGCGGTGGACAGGGACGCGAGCTTCTTGGCGAGCGTGTGCAGGATGCTGTCCTGGATGTCGGCGATGATCGCGTGGATGTCGCCGTAGTCTCTGTCCAAATTCGAGGCGATTTCGGTCTTGTAGTAGAGCGTGTCTTCCGTGTGGAACTGGTACACGAAATCGGGAGGGAATCGGGAGTTTCTTTGCCTGAAAACCCTCTTTCATTGCTACTGGAAGGTCTCCGGATCCGTGCCAATCTCCTGCGTGGTGCTGATGGGCACGGAGAGCACATACCCGACTACCCATCAACCCGCTCGCTTCACGCCACTCAGCGGATGGAACTCGTAGCCCCAGCACTCAAAGGAGGGCAGCGTGGCAAGCTCGGGGATGCGCTGAAGAAGGGCTTGCTTGGAGGCGGCGGTGCACTCGTCGAGGATGGAGAGCAGACTGCTGTAGAGACGGCGCTGCGCGTCGAGCCGCTCGTCCACGCCCTCGCGCACCACCACCTCCCTCTGCTCCTGCGTCTGCTTGGCGTCGATCACCTGCTGCAGGAGGAGCGCCAGCTGACTCACCGCGCCGTTGCGCAGCAGCTCGGGCGTCATGGTCGCCAGCTCCGGCACCTTCGTCTTCTCCGGGTCGGTGTACTTGACCATCACCTCCAGGATGCGGCCCACCTCCAGCGAGCCGAGCACCGAGTCGATCAGCCCCAGCCAGTCCTTCGGCGTGGCGCAATGCGTGGCGATGCGCCGCACGGTGCGCGGGATGTCGCCCACGCGCTGCAGCTCCGCCTGCAGGGACTTGGTCAGCTCGAGGAGCTGCGGCTGCTGGAAGAAGGCGATGAAGTCGTGGCGAGCGGCGATCTCCTCCTTGTCGCGCGAGGGACACACCATCCACCTTCGGGTGACGCCGCGGCACGGGACTACTGCTTGAGCAGCCGGCGGCCGAGCGGCGAGCGCGTCTGGTCGAGGAGGCTGTAGAGAGTGAAGCCCTGCTTCTCGCGGCCCAGGCCTTTGACCAGCGAGGGGTGGGTGACGGTGGTGTAGATGTCGAGGTAGTGCAGCGAGTACTACGACTCACGGCGGACGGCGGCGCTCACGCGGTCGATCATCATGTAGCGGTCCAGCTCCAGCAGCGTGAAGGAGCGGATGGGGAGCGAGGGCGCGTCGCCCTGGAAGCGCGTCTGCGCGAGGTAGGCGGTGAGGTAGCGGAGGAGGCAGCCGATGCTGCGCACCATCTCCTTCAACTGCACGTCGAGAGAGCTCTGCAGGAGGAAGGTGCTGCGGTCCACGGGGAAGAACGCGCCATCTTCCTCCTCCTCCTGCGTGGGAGGAGAGGTGATGGAGCGAATGAGCTCGATCGCCTGCTGGTAATCGACTGAAGGTTAGAGCATGCGGGGAGGAATCACAGTTGGAGGGCTTTTGAAACAGAATCTGGGGAGGTGTTTCGCCGGCGAGGGCACTGCACGCTTCGTTGATGCAATGGATCACATCCTCGGACACTTTTGCACTAGGTGTGAGCATAGAAGCGATTTGTCACTTCAGTAACACTTTGGAGGGAAAACGCTTTGAAAAGGCTAGGACTAAAGCAGGCCAGTTTGGCTACCATCGGTGAGGAAGAGTTCGACGCTGTCCACGAGCGATACTTGACATGTCTCCACCGATTGCTCCAGTGGGTTATAGAATGCGATTCCGACACTATTTTGTGATTAAAGGCATAGTTACAAACTCCATCTGCGTGATGGATAGGGAACACACAATCTACGGGGAAGCAGCACTCAGTAATGGGTACTTCATTCGTTTCGTCATCACTCATGTCCTGCATAATCCTCTTTTGCCTTCCCGCCCTTTCCTTTTCCCTCCATCACAAGCGGTTGCAACAAACAGGCAGTTCACCCACTATAATACAAGGCAGCTCCCAGACTCCAATCCACATTCGTGTTTCCCACATTCTTCACCAGTACCACGCGATTCGCCGTTGCGCTGGTTGCGTCTGCAATCCTTCTCAGAATCGCATCGATCCATACTCCCTGCAAGACGCGGTAGGGCAGCAACGCCTTTCCGGTGTACTTGTGGGATGATCCAATCGTCTCCTCCAGAACCCTACGATGGAGAGAGTTAAACAGGACTACTGCATTGGCACAGGAGCAATCCGTCTCCAGCACTGGGAGTAGACGTCCGATTCAAACACGAGACCGTCGGTAGAGGCAGGACCTTCGTCGAAGAGAGCGGACCGAACAAAGGCGCAGTAGTCACTGGCGTAGAACAGCAGGGACATGCCGAAGAAGGTCATGTTCATCTGGGGTATGCGCAGCGCTTGAAAGTCGCAGAAATCACCCGAGCAGGCGTCTCGATCTGCCAGCACCTTCTCCACCAACGCCGAGCAGCCTTCGTACTACACTTCACCTCGCAGGAAAAGAGCAACATCTCCCGTTCCGACAACGCGATGCCCTTCGTACGACTCCTCGAAGCCAGCAGGATAGCATGGATGGCTATCGCGATGCTCCTTCTTCAGTTGTTGGAGAAGACGTCGACGCAGTTGATCGGCCCCCAGTGAGGAGAAGGAATGAGTGACGAGAGTCGATTCGTTGGAGAGGAACGCAATCTCGAGGCTTGCTCCGCCGAGGTCGAGAGAGCCGACCGTTTGCTCTGCCTGTGAAATGTCCGTTTTCCCTTTCTGTGAAACACTCGCCTGTTCAATCCGTTCATTACCCCCCTCCTCATTCCCTGCACCATCCACCTGTTCAACCCCTTTAATAGGCAAGTGATGCACGCGAGAAGCATTGGAAAGATGATTCACAGCCAACCAGCCAAAATGCGACTCCATGTCCCCTAGCACTCACAACACACTTCAGCTAGAACCCGTCAACACACCCGAAACGTCACTGACTACATGAAATACCCCACTTTCCTGCTGAACGCGAGAATACACAGAACGAAGGAGAGCATCCCGTTCCTCCTCCAGCATGGAACGCAAACCACCTGTTGCAAACAAATACAGGGGAATCGAATCCACGGAAGCATCCACTCCGAGAATGCACCCTTCTGCCTCCCGGGTGAGATTCAACACACTATGTGCAGCATCGTCGAGAGCGTGAACGAAGAATCTACCTCTGAAAAGACCCATTCGCTCCAACCCTAATCCCGGCTCGATTGCGTGGATGCAGTGCTGCTTCAACTGCCCTGCTCTCCTCGAATACACGAGAAGACGACTCCCAGAGCTAGATGAAGAAAGAGAGGAGCCATCTACCTTCCCGCATCGACGATAGCAATGTACTGCGGAGCGTCTCCGTTTCCATAGAAGTGCACGCCTAATTGTCAGTCAGGCAATTCCAACCCCACGAAGCAGCAGGATGGAGAGGAGAGCAACGAAGACGGCGAGAAGTGCGTTTCCAGTGTTGCACCGCATTAGGCTATCTTCAAGTGGCGATGAAACGCCCTTATGGAACTTTCGACACAAAAAAGTGAATCAAATGCCGAAGTTAGTGCTGAACGAATCGGGAAAGAGACTGCTGCGCGATCTGAAGAATCTGAAGAAGGATCCGCCCAATGGCATTGCTGCGGCGCCGATTGAGAATAATATCTATGTGAGTGGTTACCATTCGGCATGACGAATAGAAATGGGAAGGCGTGATCATCGGGTGAGTCTTTGGTGGGATTGTGTAACGCGTAGGCCTGACGACAGTCCGTTTGAAGGAGGTGATGCGCGCAAAGTGCGGGTGAAGTGTAGGCGTCTTTAAGCTCCTCCTCGAGTTCCAGGACAACTATCCCAACAGCGCGCCCGCCGTGAAGTTTATCACAAAGATTTTCCACCCGAATGGTGCGCAATGGAGGGGAGCGTGACGACTAGTGTACGGAGATGGCCGCATTTGTCTGGACATCCTCCAGAACCAGTGGAGCCCCGTGTACGATGTGTCCGCCGTCCTTTTATCCATCCAGGTGGGGCGCTTTCCTTTCCCGCTGATGCGTTAGTCGCTGCTGACCGATCCCAACCCCCTGTCTCCTGCGAACTACGAGGCGGCGCGGCTATACACAGAGAACCGCACCGAGTACAATCGCCGCGTGAAGCAGGTGATCGCGGAGAACGCCTCACAGTTGGAGAAGGAAATGACACATTCGCGTGTTTGTTGAACAAAGACGGGAGATGGCGAGTTGCGAGGTGGTGTGCACCTTCAGCTGCATGTCGCCGCCGAGCGAAAGCCAAGAAATCTGTCCAGAAACGGATACGAGAAAGATGGACTGCGCATCCACCATGTACACGGCACACCTGCCCATAACACACTGCACAGTCTCTTACACGTCCTCCTGCAGCTGCAGCTTGGCGATGCTCTTGCTCTCAGTGGTGAAGATGGTTGTGAGCGAGGTGGCGTTGATGTCTTCGACTCACAGCACTTCTTATTTCTCACTCTCCGACACGGCAAACAGGTACAGCATCTGCTTGTCGCTTATGCATATCAGGTACTTCTCGTCGTTGGAGATTCTGACCGTGAGAGGCGATGAGCGGAATTACGTGAGGGAGCAAACGGTGGCCTTGTCCACGCCTCGCCGCAGGATCTGGTACTTCTCTCCACTGTTCACGTTGTATAGGCGGATGAGCGTGCCTCGCTCGGAGACTGTGGCGAGTAATGAGCCCTCGTCGGAGAGTGAGATGGCGCGAACGATGTTATCATGCGCCTCCAGATGCAGCACACCTGAAGACTCGCTCTACGGCTGAGCCGAAGGGAAGTGGGCTACGATAATGCGCAGGGACCCCTTTTCGTTTCCAGAGATCACGAACACCTTGGAGTTGGCGGCGACAACCCCATAGCTGTTCTCATAGGTGGGATACTCCTGGATCTTCTTCAGCGTCTTCAGATCGAATATATATACATGGGTGATCGTCACGACGATGATCCTATGGGTTGCATACTCAATTTCAGTCATACAATTTGTTGGTAACGCGAATACTGCTCACTTTGGTGTGAACTCGCAATTCAGCAACGAACCGAGCGACCTTGTCGTTCCATATGAGCACCTACGCATAAGCACTCTCTTCTTTTCAAACCTACACTGTTTGGAGAAAAGAGCGGCTTTGATCCCCCGCCCACGACTGCGATGATGTTGGATTCGTCGAGCAGCTGGATGATACCGATTCCGCCCGTAAGAAACCCTTCCTATCAGCAATCCAACCGACTCTCACGCCTTGAAAACAACCGCTGGAACGGATTGCACTGGTACACCGCGAAACCGTTGTCGAATCCGCAGGCGAGATAGGCTACACATTACACAACTAAAATCGGTCGGAACATCCGTTGTGATTGAAGGACGCACAGAGCATCTCGCCGACCATGGTTTCTATATCGAATGTGTAGAAAAACAGGCGTTGGCAACCCCCAGAATTCGAGTAACCGACACAATTGAATGACGTGGGCCCTCCATGGCAATCGAAATGGCTCCGATTTGCGGCAGACCCTTTCATCTCCTTTTATGTGAATTCCCACGTTCAATACGATGTCTGCGACAATAACAGATGAATCGTTGTTGAACAATCTGCGGGATTTGAGTGTTGATCTTCCAGTCGTATCATTCTTCATGCAAGCAGATGATCTCGTAGTTGCTTCAGCACGTAAAGGCCACGTACGACAACATGTACGTCTTTCAGAAAAACGAGAGTATCCTATCGCTCTTTGATCTGATTGAGGGCGTCCTCGCTTTCATCCCGGTGTCGTTCGTGGACGACTACGCATACCGCATTCGAAAGTGCGATTTGTTCGGAGATGGCTGAACGACTAGCAATTGCTACCAAATCTTCAAGAAAATGCTTTCAAAGGGAATATCGGACAAGACACTGCGCAGTCGCATGCTCAATCTCGCCTTTTCCGTACCCCCTCACTATGCGCTTGACTGTAGTGCTTTGCGAAGGAGAATGAAATGAACGGGTACGTGCTGATCAAGGTCATCGAGTACCTTCTCGTGATCGCGGACTCGATTCCCCAGGAGGTGGGCGACGCCTTCCTGACGCAGGTGGAGGCGATTTGCAGCCACTTCGGCCCCTCCTCCCTCGATTTTGCTCACGTACGTCCAGTTCCCTCCATTCACAGTAGGCGTCCTCCGAGTCCCTCAACCCGCTGCAGTCACCGTCGCTGGCTCCCCGCGTATCCAGCCGTACTCTCTCCCTCCTATTCTCACGTAGCCTCTTCTCCGCTGTTGGCAGCGTCCGCATCTGCGTCTTCATCCACATCAGCATCAATATCCACATTAGCATCAATATCCACTTCAGAACACCCAGAAGGACTGCAGCGCAGACGCTCCCTCTCCGTGGACATCGTGGTGAAGAAGACCACGGCGCTGCAGCCGGACGAGATGAAGACCATCACCGTGGGTATGAATAAGGCCGCTGACGCCTAGCGGACCACGATCGCCCCCATCTCCGCCTCCATCATCCTGGTGGACCGCTGCATCGTCGTGGCCATCCGCCTGCTGCGCCTCTTCCCGGAGCTGGCCGCGAAGCACAAGGAGCCGCTGCTACGTGGGTGCATGGACCGCCGCTGATGAATAGAGGCGCTGTACACGATGATGTGCTGCGAGCTCATCCGGCCGTCCGCGACGACGGAGAAGCAGTACGCGCTGTACCTGCGCGTGCTGAGCTACTCCATCTACTACACGACCACCATCCTCAAGAGCTACAAGGTCACCAACGCCGCCTTCTACGAGCGGCTGGCGAGCAACGTGACCAGTCTCCTCGTCCTCTACCCCAAGCAGAACGTGCCCTCCGCGCCTGTCCGTCACGCGTAGAAGGAGATCCGCGAGAGCCTCACGACCGACCTGCTGATGCTGGCCTCCATTCCCGCCGTGGCGCCCTCCTTCGCGCCCAGCCTGCCGCTCTTCCTCATGGGCGGCATCCTGTTCGACGACAACCCGCTGTCGGGTCCCACCGTCTCCGAGAGCGGCTTCAACGCCACCAGCACCATCATCCTCTCCTGCCGCAACGCGCTGTCGCTCTTCGCCATCCAGTGCATCGTCTTCCGCTACGCCTCCTACATCGAGAGCCCGCAGGCCAGCTTCCGCATGGCGCGCAAGATGATCAACCTGCTCACGCAGCTGATCCCCGTGCTGAAGGAGCACGCCAAGACCCACCGGAAGGACGTGCGTAGGCGCTGTTGGCGTATATGAGGCGTAGTGGTCATTCTTCGCCGCATGATGCTGTCATATGTGCGGAAGGTCGAGGACCTGCGGCTGATCGTGAAGCACGTTGAGACGGCGGCGGGCGGTGAGGCGTAGAACGGGCGGATCCAGCAGCTGAAGAAGGACTACAACCAGTACCTGCAGGACAACACGCGCTTCCGCGACTTCTGCGAGGGTCGCGTGTCGGTCGCGCCCACGCCCGGCTACGACGAGAGCGGCACGCGTGTGATGCCGCCGTACCCGGAGACGGCGATCGGCGACATCGAGGTGAAGGAGTCGCGGTCGAACACGCTGTCGCTGCTGCAGCAGTTCTACGTCGGCATCAACCGCATCATCGAGTTCTTCATGGCGCCGGGCTCGCGGCCCACCTCGCCCGCCGTCCGAGGGAACTCGCCGGCCGTGGGGACGAGCGACGCGCCAGCGGCCGGTGCGACCAGTATGGCGCAGAACGCGGGGCTGTCGCCGCTACAGGGCGCGGAGGACCCGGCGTTCGACATCTCCATCTCGGAGTTCACAATCCTGATCTACCGGTACCTGGTCGGGCTGTTCGACTGCAGCGAGCTGTTCATGGTGGACGAGAACCGCAGCAAGGAGATGGTGCGCGTGGGCGGGCGGCGTGAGGTGTAGATGGAGCAGATCGTGCGGTGCTACTCGGAGGTGGTGAGCCAGCTGCCCGGGAGCAGCAAGCGACGCATCTTCAGCACGGCGTTCCCGCACCTGTACACGCAGATGAAGCAGAACCCGCTGCTGATCGAGTTCGTGCGGAACATCGTGATGAAGGCCAAGAACACACACTACACCTCCATCGTGCTCATCGACTTCATCGCCAACCACATGGACGTGGCGGCCGCGGGCGGGCGTCAGCCGTAGGAGTTCGTCAAGGACACCAACAACCCGCCGGTACTACTCACGCTGTTCAAGCTGTTCTGCTCGCGGCTGTCCTTCGCCGTCTCCGAGGAGGTGGTGCTGCGCCCCTACTACCGCGTGCGTGCGGCGAGGCGGCATGAGGCGTAGCGCATCCTGAAGGAGTGCATCCAGCGCCTGGTGAACACGCAGAACTGGCGGCCGTACCTAGACCTGCTCTTCTGCTTCTTCAGCGTCTTCCAGCACAACAAGCTCACCGAGATCCCCAAGGACATCCCGCTGATCCTGAAGGACCTGATTCCGCAGCTGATCCACATGGAGCGCGTCTGCGGCAACTCCCACCTGCGCGAGTGCATCCTGGAGATCGTCCTGCACCTGCCGCTGCCCATGACCGGCACGCTGTTCAACTACTTCATCCCCATTCTCATGCCGCTGTATCTGAAGGGGCTCTCCGGCCCTGAGACGCTCCAGCGGCCCTGTGAACCCTCTTTATCCTTATCACGTGTAGCGATGAACTACCTGGAGACCTTTTTCCAGAAGGTGCCGACGGCCGACATGATCTCGCTGCTGCAGAGCGAGCCCTGCAAGGGCATGCTCACCTCCGCCGTCAGCACCATCCTTCACACCTCCTCCAACCAGCGCATCACCTCGCAGGCACTGGCGCTGCTGGGCCGGCTGGGCGGTCGTTCGCGCACCGTGCTGCGCGGCAGTGTCGACCTGCCGTGCTTCTCCAACCCGTGCGACGGGTACGAGGTGCTGTTCCCGTCGGCCTCCTCGGCCATCTCACATCACGTCATCACGATGGACTCGCACATCGCGGAGGCCGTCGAACTGCTGCTTCGCAACCTGATCGTGGAGCCGCTGGACGGCACGACCACCAAGCTGAGCCAGACACTGCGCTGCTCGCCGGAGAACGTGGAGATGATCCGCGGCATCCGCGTGCAGTACAAGCTGCGCGCCATCGACCTGATCGAGAAGTGCCTCACCGCCTGCGTCAGCAACCCCAGCGCCGTGACCAACCCGCTGCTGTGCCACCAGCTGGCGATGGCGCTGGGCGAGCCGAGTCTCGGGGGCATGGAGACGGTGAAGGAGACGGCGGAGGAGGCGTTGCCGCTGCAGAGCGAGAAGGTGCAGGAGCGGTGCGTGTCGCTGCTGCTGTACGGGCTGCTGTTGGCGTGCTGCGACAGTGAGGTGAAGACCGTGGCGCTGGAGAAGGTGAAAGCCTTCTTCACGTACATCACATGCCTCATCCTCAACCACACGCACTTCCGCACGGACGAGAAGGACGAGGTGTTCAGCCTGCTGAGCCGGTCCTCCAAGTATCACGGCATCCTGATGCACCTCTCGCTGGGCGTCGTGCCCGTCATGTCGCCCTTCGTCGTGAGCTTCCCGCCGGACTGCCTCTCGCCGCTGGTGGTCACGGACGTGCTGGTCGCCCTGCTGGACAACGAGTTCCCGTCAGTGGACGACCTGGTGGTGGAGGCGAGTCTCGTCTTCTGGAAGGTCGTGGAGGAGCAAGCGCAGAAGCAGGCGGCTGCTTTTGTGTCTGCAGCGCAGTCAGATGGTGCAGGCGGTGCAGACAGTATAGACAATGCAAATAGTGAAAACACCACAAACACCACAAGCACCACACACTGCAACGCCCTCTGGATGGCTCTCCCCTACATGGAAGCCTTCCTCGCCTCGCTGCTGCTGCACTGCGTGGGCAACGGCTGGCGCTGCCGCGTAGCTTCGCCTCTCCTCCTTCTCCGTAGTACAACGCGCTGAAGCTGCTGATCTGCTGGTGCGAGCGCCTGCCGGACATCCTCGTGACGCGCATCTGCTGCCTGCTCATCCGCTTCCTCTTCGACCTGCTCAGCTCCGTGCCCGCCGAGTTCATCGTCACCACGCGCGACTCCGCCATCCGCCTCCTCCACCTCGCGCTGGTCAAGGGCTACAACATCCCCATTGACGCCTCGTCCACCTCTTTCTCTCCGCTCACCTCTAGCATCGAGCACCGCCCGCTCGAGCCCACGGGCGTGCCGCAGCTGGTGGAGTTCGTGGCGGCGATCGAGCGCCAGTCGCAGCAGCGCATCCGCGACCTGGCGCACGTGGTGGTAGACGCGCTGCTGTCCTTCTATGGGCCCACGCAGCAGACGGCGCGCACGCTGGTGGAGGAGTTCCACTCGATCCTGGGCGAGGGCGAGATGGTCGACGCGCTGCGCAGCGAGCTGAAGCAGCGCGCGGAGTTCCAGAAGGTGAGCGTGCTGCCGCCTCAGATGCAGATGAGGTGGGTGAGATGCGCGGGCGTGAGGCGCAGCATCTACTCGGCGATGGAGATGTGCCTGCGGCTGCGCGTGTTCACCGTCACGGACGCGACGGTGCTGCTGGTGGTGCAGGAGGCGGCGAAGCCGTTCGACGCCAACTCCACCAACGACGCGATGATCAAGGGCGTGGCGGCGACGGACTGTAGGCGCGGTCGCGGCGCGTGAGGCGTAGTCACGGACGCGTACTACATCCCGCTGAACGGCAGCGACTTCTACTGGGGCCACCTGCTGAAGATGGACATGTACGTGGTGGTGTTGAAGCTGCTGCAGGTGTTCGTGCTGCGGCGCGAGGCCCTGCGGCAGGAGGGCGCGCCGCCGCCGAAGGAGTCGCTGAAGCTGAACGGCGCGATCTTCCGGTGCATGTACCAGGCGGTGAACTGCGCGAGCGACGCGGTGACGTCGATCGTGCTGCCCGTGCTGCCGCTGCTGCCGTCGCTGATGGACACGCAGAGCAACGACAACTACTTCGACGTGGAGAAGAACGCGGAGGTGATCCGCAAGATCGAGCAGGAGATCATCGCCGGCAAGGACGTCCAGCTGCACTACCTACGACGCATCCGCATCCTCCTCCCCATCTTCCCCGAGGCGCGTCGCAGTCTGCTGTTACATACCATCATGACCTCGCTGAAGCGGCTGAAGGAGAGCTTCGCGCAGGCCGCCGCGCCCATCAAGGAGTCCGCCATGCTCACCGTCAGCCAGATGTTCGAGGTGGTCGGCGCGCTGCCGCTCGCCGTGGCGGACTTCCAGGACCTCTTCGCGCTGGTCCACGCCTTCCTGGAGGTGCTCTCGAAGAAGTGCCCGTTCCTGGCGCACGACCGAATCATCGTGAGGGTATAGGCGTGCTGTGAGCGTAGGTGCAGCCCCTGGCCGACGCGTGCAACAACAATCCGGCGGTCTTCACAGACTTTTTGCTCTCTCCCTGCGCGAGCGAGGAGGGCGACGCCACGGTGCCGCAGCTGTCGCAGTCGCACGTCGGAACGCTGCTCATCAACATGGCGCTGTCGTGTGACGTGCACAGCGCCGCAGAAGTGATCTACGCGCAGTGGCCGCGCTTCGAGGCGGTGGGCGAGGAGTTCCTCCAGCACCCCAACACCAAATACGTACGCGCGTGGCCGTGGCTGAAGGGTAGATGAACCGCGTGCTCACGCCGTTGTTCCAGGTGGTGGGTGCTGCGCGCGCCGGTGACGCGTAGATGCTCGCCTGCATGGAGAAGAAGGAGGACCTCCAGTACGACACCATCAAGGCCTTCCTGCTGCGGGTGTGGAGGACCGTCCTCTCCGTCCAGGAGATGCGCGCCGTCGAGATGCGCCAGCAGCAGCAGGACCTGGTGTCCGCCGCCACGGGTGCCACGGGCGTGTCGGCTTCCTTCCACCCGCAGACCTACGAGGGCGACGACAACGAGATACTGGAGCTGGTGGTGCTGCTGTTAGCGACGGTGATGGGTCTGGAGTACGACCCGGCCATCTCCAACCAACTGGCCACGGTGTTCTGCTTCAGCAGCCTGGCCTCGATGCAGTTCCTGCGCGAGTACTACCAGACCACGCTGCCGCGCATCCTAACCACGGAGCAGCGCGCCGCTACCCTCGCGTCGGCTCTGTTGGAGGTGCTGATGGGTAGGGATCTGTTGCGCGTGTTGCAGGACGACTCCGTCGCCGATGTGAAGAAGAGCTGCATTATCATGTACGCGATCATTCCCCTGGTGGCCGCCACGTCCCGTTTCTCCGCCTCGCTCACCGCTAGCTTCCACAACGCCGCCATCGACGTGGAGGCTGCCATCCCCACCTCCTTCCTCGAAGCCTACATCACGCAGTACTTGCAGTCGGTGCAGACGCGGGCCGCCGGTGTGCACAAGGACCTGCTCATCGCGCTGCTGCAGCTGAACGCGCTGCTGATCAAGCATCTTGCCTCGCGCATCTCGCCGTATCGCAAGCTCTTCAACGCCTTCGCCATCCACCTCTATTCCTCCGCCTGCGACGACGTGGTGGCGTGGTCGCTCTTCTTCCAGTGCCAGTTCCTCGTCGCCTACCAGTACAACGGCGTGCAGATCATCAAGCTCTTCATCAACATCATCCATCTTTACGCCAACCGCGCCCGCGATGTCGTGTACCGCGCCGCCGCACTGCTCTCGGCTCGTAGCGCTGCGTTGTTTTCATGACTTCTAGCGATGCTGCAGCTGGACAGCAAGAACAAGCTGGTGCTGTTCGCGCGCGTGCGGCAAAACATGCTGATGAACGAGCACCTCATCGAGCAGCAGATCCACATCTGGCGCCTGATCGTCCAGAACCCCGAGTTCTTCTTCCCCTTCCGCGCCAAGATCGTCACGCATATCTTGCGCGAGATGCGCCACCTTGGCATCCGCAGCACCGACGCCTACGCCAACCGCGAGCTTAGTGTGGACATGCTGTGTCTCATCACCTCCTTTGATATTCGCGATGAGAAGGAGAAGGGTGCGTCTGCCACGCCTGCCACCAACACACTTGCCAACACTGCCACTAACACACCTGCCACCAACACACCTGTCACCAACACACCTGCCACCAACACACCTGTCACCAACACGCCTGCCACCAACACACCTGCCACCAACACACCTGCCAGTAATGGTATGACAGACACTCCAACGGACATGACGAACGGAATCGTGCTGCCGGGCCTGGAGAAGGAGGGCGACAAGGCGGAGCTCATCAGCCAGGAGACGCTGCGCCTGCTCGCCTACACGCAGCTCATGAACTCGCTCTGCCGCACCGTGCTCATCTCCTGCGTGAACCCCGCCGAGCAGCGCGTCTGCCTCCGCGGCTTCCGCCTCATGGAGGTGATCCTCCGACGCACGCCGCGCCTCACGCTCCGCCTGGACGATGTGGACCACTTCACGCACTTCTACGACAAGCTCCTCGTCAACTACCCCGAGGGCTCGCCCAGTAGGCGCTTCTCTTCCCTCTCACGCCCAGCTCCCAGCGACGAGAAGCTGTACTGCATGGTGATGCCTATCATCGTCACCTTCCGCATCGCCGCGCTCGCCATCCCGCGCTTCCAAGCCGAGTTCGTGGAGAAGAACGCGGAGAACCTGCAGTGTAAAATCGTGCGCACGCTTCCGTACATCGACCACAACTACATCTTCAGCGCCTTCATCGAACTGCTGCCCGGTTTGTCTCCGCCTCCCTTCTCACCCACAGCCCTCTTCAGTCTGCCCCCTCCTTACCAGCCCAACACCCACCGCCTCCTTCTCGCCGTCAAGGACGCGCTCCTGGCGCTCGTCGCCGCCGACCTCCCCAAGATAACGCCGCAGACCTGCCAGCAGCCCACGCGCGCCTGGCGGAGCCTCCACCTGCTCGTGGTCATCGTGCGGCAGAGTCCCGGCGCGCTCCCACAGCTCCTCTCCGACCTGATGCTCTGCTGCGAGCAGGTCTACGCTCTCTACAAGTCGCTCGCCGCGACGCCCGCCGCCCAGCGCGTCCTCCAGCTGCGCGACTTCGACGCCAGCACGTCCGCCTCTCTCTCCCTCTTCACGCCTAGCACCAGCGACACGCTAAAGATCGGCCTGCCGCCCGTACCGGTGCTGAACGAGGCGGAGGTGGTGCACAGCCTCCTCCTCCTGCTGCATCTGTTTCTGGACTCCCTGCCGCGGCTGGGCGAGCACCACCCGCGCCTCCTGAGTCTGCTGCAGGACCTGTTCGAGCACGTGCAGCAGGTCGAGCTGCTCACCAGCGTGCTGAACTGGATCACGCCCTGGCTGGCGCGCGAGGAGGAGGTGTTCGCGCCTCAGGACGTCGACCGTTTGCTCTACGCCACGCAGGAGGCGCGCGGGCTGCAGGAGGGCGTGCTCTACGTCGCTTTCATCGCCTCCTACTGGCGCTTCCTGCTCGCCCTCTGCAAGCGCTACCTGCCCGTCGCCGGTGCGCCGCTGCCCGCACGTCAACCCTTCTACCAAGACGCGCCGCTGCAGGAGCGACTCCGCCTGTCGCTACTTAGCGGCATGACGCTCACCAACCCCGAGGTGCGGCTCCAGTACCGCGCGCTGTACCTGCAGACCCTGCCCACCTCGCTCTTCGCGCGGCTGGAGGGCCTGCTCAGCGACGTGCGCTTTGCTTCCTCTCTTCACCGTAGGCGCGTTTCTACGCCGACAAGCGCCAGTGGCTGCCGCTCTTCGACGAGGTCCTGCTGCGCTCCGTGGACGGCTCTCACGCCGTGTGCTTCTCTCCGGGGATGAAGCGCTTCCCCTCGCTGCGCGTCTGTCCCGCGCAGGGCACCACGCCCCACAGCGTGCAGGAGGCGATGGCCGTGGAGGAGCAGGCCGCGCGTCTCTGCGGCGGCGCCATCATCGAGGACCTGATCGAGCTGGCCTACGGCGACATGCGCGTCGCGCACAGCATTTGGGTGGAGTCCTTCCCCCGCGCCTGGCTCACCTTCTCGCGCGACGAGCAGCTGCGCCTGGCGCAGGCGCTGACGCGCTTCCTGGCGAGCGACATCCCTTTCGCACAGCGCGGCGTGAGTACGCACCCCATGTGGGAGGAGGTGGACCGCGACTACAAGCAGTGGGGCGCCACGCCTGCGCTGCCCTTCACCGCGCAGGCGCGCAGTCGCTACGGGTCGCTGCCCTGCACCAACGGCGTGCAGACGCTGCTGGAGGGCGTGCTGCGCTGCGAGCCCCAGCCGCGGCTGGCGCCCGTGCTGCTGCTGAACCTGGCGAAGACGTACGGCTGCGCGCCACAGGCGTCGCTGCTGCTGGAGGGCGGGCTGAGGGAGTGCGAGCCGGACGAGCGGCCCGTGTACCAGCGCTGTCTGCGGCAAGTGTACCTGGAGCTGAAGGAGGAGGACGCGGCGGCGGCGATGGTGACGGCCCTGCCCTACCCCGAGCTGCACAACGGGATGGTGCTGGAGCGCTTCGGGCGCTTCCAGACGGCGCAGGTGGCGTACCTGGAGGGCCTGCGCAACCAGGAGGTGGTGAACTCGGCGGAGGCGCTGACGACGGTGAAGGAGCGCTGGAAGGAGTGCGCGCTGAACCTGCGCCAGTGGGTGCCGCTGTTCGAGTTCGCGAAGCTGAACCGCGACCTGTGGCTGCTGCTGGAGTGCTACAGCAAGAGCAACATATGGGAGTGCGCGTGTGTGTAGCGACTCACCCGTAGCAACTTCCAGTCCATTCTCTTCAACCCGTCCTGCATGGCGGAGCGCGACCTGAATCTGCTGCGCTGGGAGCTCAACAGCGAGTACTACAACACCATGCACCTCCTGCAGGACCGCTCCGCGCGCCGCCGCTCGCGCCTCGGCGAGCTGCTGATCAGCGCCTACCGCGCCGTGGTCTGCCAGCCCGTGCGGCAATACGACGGCATCCTGCACACCGCCTACCAGCTCAGCAACATCCAGACCAGCGCGCAGCTCCTCCAGCTGCTCCAGGCGTCGCAGGGGCCCGTGGACGCGCGTGTCGCGCCGCTGCTGAAGACCTTCGGGGAGTGTCTGATGAACGAGAACGACCCGCTGGCCCTCTGGAACGACATCGAGGTCTGGCGCGCGCACTTCTCCGGCGAGCTGCTGCGCTACGCCCCGCAGAACCAGCCGCTGCCCCTGCTGTCGCCTTCGCTGCCCCTTCTCACCATCGCGCGCGCCGCTCGCCAGCAGGGCCTCCCGCTGGTGGCGGCGGAGTACCTGCGCATGCTGCCCACGTCGCTGAACGCCTACGAGAGCTTCGACCGCTGGAAGGAGCAGGCGCTGATCACGCTGGAGCTGACACCGCAGAACCGCGGCGTGCTGGCGGAGGCGGAGGGCCTGCGCGTGGAGAGCATGAAGGAGATCCAGCGGTCCGCCGTGCAGCACGTGTACGGGCTGTACGCGCTGAAGGAGAAGAAGGTAGAGGAGGCGGCGGGCTTCTTCTCGAAGGCGGTGCACCTCGACGGCAAGAACCGCAAGGCGCTGGAGAGCCTGTCGCAGCTGCTCTACTCCCAGTGGAAGGAGCTGCGCACGCCCAGCAGCGCCCAGCAGTGTCTCAACTGCCTCTTCCAGCAGTTCCTGCTGAAGGTGGACGCTGCTAAGGTCATGCCGCGCTTCCTGCACGTCGCCGTCGCCTCACTGGACAACCACCAGCTCGCAGAGCTCATCGCCGCCAACGCCGCGCGCATCCCGCTGCTGAGCTGGCTGCCCTACCTTCCCTTCCTCTTCGCGCGGCCCTCCAAGGCCGTCTTCACCGCCTTCACGCCCGTCATCACCGGCCTCATCAAGAAGATGCCGCAGACCGTCTTCTTCCCGCTGCGCGTCCTCTGCCTCGCTCTCGGCATGCCCAACGCCTCTCTCTACGCCAGCCACGCCGTCGTCCCGCCCAGCACCGTTCTCTCCCACACGCCCACACCTGCTCCCAGCACGGTCGATCTCACCTCCGTGCACGTGCAGTACTTCATCCTCCTCTCCACGCTCTCCAAGTCCATCTCCCAGCTCCTCCTCCTCGCCGACACGCTCGAAGGCGTCCCCCACTACTCCTTCTGTGAGCTCCTCGCGGGAATCGACGCCGTTCTCGCAGCCGCCTACAACGAAATCGCCACTGCCGGCTTCGTCTCCTTCGCACAGCCCGTGTCGCTCGCCCTGCAGGCGCGGCTCGACGCGCTCTGCGCCCAGTTCTTCGACCCCGCGGCTGCCGTGCCCTCCACGCTGCACTTCGTCCGGCAGTACGCGCAGCCCTTCCTTCGCGACTTCGCCTCCCTGCTGGACGGCAAACCCAACCCCGCACTACCCAAATCGCTGCACGAGCTGCTACAGCGCCTGCTCCTGTGGAAGCGCGTGGCACTGGCGCGCATCGACGAGGGCGAGAAGGTGGACGTGTTCGAGAAGCTCATCTCCTACTCGCGCTTCATCCCAGGCAGTCTGGAGGTGCCGGGCCAGTCGCCGCTCCACTCACTCTCCATCGCCCACGCCACCATCCAGAGCATCCACCTGCACCGGCCGCTTCTCTACCAGGAGCGGCACGCCTGCCGCCACGTCGACATGATCGCCGAGCAGAACCGTGTCTTCCGCTTCTACCTCGAGCGCCTCAACGACGTCGATCTCGCGCTGGAGGAGCACGCCGTCTTCCTACAATCCTTCGTCGCCTCGCTTCAACCGCCCAAAGCCTCGCAGATCGTCATGCAGACGTCGCTGCCCGTGTGCCTGCCCGTCACGCCCTCGCTGCGCCTCGTGCGCGGTCTGCAGTTCGGCACGTCGCTGGAGGGCGTGTTCCGCACCGTGCTCGGCGAGGCGTTCGACGAAAAACAGAGCGATTTCGCGCTGCGGCTGTTCGTGTTGAACCACCCGCAGGCTGCCGTGCCGCCCGAGTTCGCCGCGTGGCGTGCAGAGGTGAAGAAAGAGACGCTGTTTGATGTGGTGTGCGACGAGGCGATGCTGAAGCGGTTTGTGTGGGTGTTGGAGTGCTGAGTGATTGACAGATTCACGCGCATGGCGACCGCTGCGGACTTCTACGTGTTCCGAAGCGAGTTCACGCGGTACTTCGCCTTCACGCAGTTCGCGCAGCACCTGCTCGCGTAGAACCCTCGTCTCCTCTTCAGCGTAGCTCGCCCATGCCGCTGCCCGCGCAGTACGCCGTGAACCTGCGGACGGGCGAGGTGACGCTGTTCAACCTCCACTCCCGCTACACCTTCTCCGCGCAGGGCTACGCCGTCGCCAGGCAATCGCCCTCTCTCCGCCTCACATATCCTTATGATAGTGTTAAATGGCTCCTTCACCCGAACGCGCAACCTTCGCAGCCTTCTCGGCGAGTTCTACACGCAGGGCAGCTTCCTCTTCTCCGTCGAGGCCTTCGCAGCCGTAGGGCTGTCGGTCGTGGGTGACGCGCAGATGGTGAAGGAGAACGAGGCGACGCTGTCCAGCTATCTGCAGGTCTACGAGCAGGACGTTGCGCGGCTACTGCTGGGCGGCGCTGCGGAATCGCCGCAGATGGGACTGACGGCGCAGGTGTGTCGAGATAACTGCCAGGCGATGCTCGCACGGGGCGCGTTGTTTGCACCTCGGATCGAGGGCGTGTTGCCCGAGTCGCGGGAAGAAGTGGACGGCGCGTTGTTGCAGGCGATTCGGAACAGTGTCTCCGAGGATCACTTGATGCAGAAGGAGCCTGCCTTTTGTAGTTGGTTTTAGACCCGCTTTGTTCAATAAACAGAGCAAACGCACTTCCACTTCAGCACCTCGCCCGCCTTCAGGGGCACCACCACCGAGTCGCCGAACGTGTAGTTCTCCGGCACGCTATAATTCACTCCTTCTCATCTTACTTACGTCCACTCCTTCTTCTCCAGCTCGATGAAGACCTCGTTCCGCGGCAGTCCGTAGAAGTCCGCGCCGTTCTCCCTACGGCTTAACTCACTTCATCGCCGCTACGAGGCGAACGCCTCCAGCTTGTCCAGACAGCCGTTCGCCTCGAAGATCTCCGCGTACAGCTCGATGCTCAAGAACTCGCTGAAGCAGCCCGCGCAGCCCTTCTCGCACTCCTTGCGCTCCTTCGCGTGTGGCGCCGAGTCCGTGCCCAGGAACAGTCGCTTGCAGCCCGAGCGGACCGCCGCCAACAGCGCCTGACGGTGCTCCTCTCGCTTCAGAATGGGCAGGCAGTAGAAGTGCGGCTTGATCCCGCCCACCAGCAGCTCTATGGTGAAGAGAGGCAAGAGAGGCCACGGTTGCGGTTGTACATGAGGTGCTGAGGCGTGATGGTGCCGCCGATGTTCTCCCCTCCGTTCAGCACGAACTCCACGCCCTGCTTTGTCGTGATGTGTTCCATGATGATCTTGAGGTCCGGAAGATCTGCGTGCAGGGGAATCAGCGTATGCTCCACGAAGTAGGCTTCGCGGTCGAAGATGTCAATGGACGGGTCCGTCGCCTCGCCGTGAATGCAGAGGGGCATCTTCAGCTCCGCCATTTTCTTCTACGCTTCAACACCGGAGTGGACACACACCAGCACATCATAGACGTTGTGGATGTCCGTCACACCGTTCTCACTGTTCGTCGTGGCGCCAGCAGGATAGTACTTGCAAGCATACACAATTCCGCTCTCCTTGGCCTTCACGATTTCCTCTGGCGTCGTATGATCTGTCAAATACCTGTAGTCTCAAATCCGGTAGAATCATCCTACAGCGTCATGAGAAGCTGCAGATCGTTGTCAGGGGCAAATTCCGCCTCAATACGCTTCTTGTACGCAATCGCCTACACTGTAAACAGGATTCAAAGAATGCCAATACTCTATCCACCGTGGTGATCGGATTCGGCATGACGTTCGGCATGACAAGAAATCGCTTGTACACTGGATTGACACGAGCAAGGGAACTGTATTTCAGAAAAGGAACAGAGAACTACACCATGCTCTTGCCATCACGCAGATGGACATGGAAATCATCAGGTCGGCGAATACGAAGACGCGTAGCAGACATGAGATGGTCTTGGGAACAAAACAGAGTGATTTGTGAGAATCGAAGTGCGACTTGAGTAATGGGAAGGGCATGAAGGGATTGTTCTGAGTGAGTAGGCTTCATGAAAAGAGAGGAAGGGGCACATACAATCAAATCCTTGGGCCCTCTTTTCGGCTTCTTTCTCCAGTTCCATGAACTGGACTGCGTCACCTCACTCATGTTCCACTGTACTCTACTCATCCTCTTCATCGTACGGTTTGTGCTTGCATTATCAACAGATCGTCCCTCTTTCCTTCCTTCCAAATGCATTCTTCAAAATGAATCATAAAGATGCAAACGGCATTGCAAGTGGAATGAAATCTCTGCTTGTGCGAAAAGTCCGCGATTCTCACCCCTATCACAAGTAGATGAAGCTTGTTCATCGACTCGTAGTTCCTGAAGTTCCGAGGGATATCTGCAGCTCCTATACGCAGTACTTGAAGACGATAACCTACGACGTGACGCAACCCTTCCTAACGGGCGTGAGTGTGCATTACGCTCAAGGGAAACTGTTCTTCTACATAACCCTCTCTTCAAAGCACATGCAGAACTGTACCGCTGAACAGCATACCAACTATACGCTCACCTACAACAACGTGACGCTCCAGAATGAACTCTGGCGCAAGGCTCTTCTCATTGGCTGCAATCAACTCAACTTCGTGGCAACGCCTCCCAAGCCATTCGTGGAAGGAGAGAAGGTGGTGTTTACCCTAACGAACCTCATTCAGCATCGTGTTTATTCCAACGTTACTTCATGTGTCCACATCCCGCCTCCAAAGCGTTTGCCCGTCATTTCGTGCAGCTACATTTGCGACTACAATACAGTCGACGAGCTGAAGAGTTTCGTGGCATTTCAGCGAATGTCCAACATCAGCTTGGTTGTGTTCTATCTGGTTACGCCTATTCCCTTCCTGTACGAAGCCCTTGCCAAATCGATCAGCGAAGGGTATGTGCGTGTGGTGGACTTCTCCTGGCCGCGAGCAAACACCCGCATTCGGCCTGTGCAGAACAATCAACAGGCCCAGTACAATACTTGCTTCTATCAGTTTAAGTACGATGCGGATGCGATCATCCTTTGTGACGTGGATGAATACATTTACAGTGAGCTCTTCACTGGGAACATGCCGCACGTGGTCCAATACCTGCGGAGGACAAGACCCGAACAGAATGTGTTTACGGTGAGTTTCGATTCTCTATTTCACTATAGATGGTTTCCAACATGCACACCAATGCCAGGAGAGACATGAGCGAGAGGAAGCAGCATCTCCACAATGGCACCATCCTCGATGCCTACAGGTACCGTCTGGAGGCAGCGGTCTCGGGGAGGAAGAAAATGATTGTGATGAATGAGTTCTCCGGAATGCTGGGCATTCACTGGTGCTTCTACTGCAAGTGGATTGTGATGCCGACACGAATTGCGCGCGTTGCGCACTTCAAAATCAGAGTATTGAACGGGACCTTCGAGTACACCGATTTCTTACCTACACATTTTCCTTCTCTTCCGCTTGCTATTGCGTCCACTTAGTTCTCTTTTCGCTCCTGTTTGTTTCACCCCCACTTGGTAGGGGGTCCCCATTCTCTCCTCCACCCTCTCCACGACACAATCGCACCCCCTGGGTTTGGATTTCATCCCAATTTCCTCCCTGTCTACAAACCCTACAGCAAAATGAAACGTATGTTCTCCAAGAAGGGACTCGTCGAGTCCTCCAAGGATGAAAAGATCGAGGATGTGGAGAGCGATGCTGATCTGCAAGAGTAAGTGTTGCATCTGATTTTATGTTCTTCGCCCATTTCAATTCCATGTCTCACTCTCGCGTAGCATCACGCCTCCCCCAGAAAAGGCCTTCGAGCTGCCCAAAGAGTGGTCTGCATATGCAGCGGAGGAGAAGGAGGGGAGCAAATCCAATCCCAAGGTTTGAATGGATAACGCTGCTAATGACACAGATCGTGAAGCAAATCTACAAACTGCACATCGACGATGAAATGCGAAAGAAGTAGACATCGAAGAACAAAAGATGACGCGATAGCGAGCCCGAATTCACGACGATCCGCGACTTGAAGCTGTGGCTGGGAACGTGGAACGTGAACGGCAAGAAGATCGACGAGAACATCAACATCTGGCTGACGGGATCCGTCACCGGCAAGCCCACGGTGATGCTCTTCCCCAACGCTCACTTCTAGGCGGACATCTACGTGGTGGGTCTGGAGGAGATGGTGGACCTCACGGCGACGACGGTGGTGCTGGAGTCGCAGAGCCAGAAGCGCGCGGCGGTGTGGGTGGAGATGGTGGAGAAGGCGCTGAACCGCACCGCCAAGTCGGAGGTGAGCACCTTCTCCTTCCCTCAGGCGTAGGAGACGACGTACGTGCTGGTGGAGCAGCAGATCCTGGTGGGCGTGTTCCTGTGCGTGTACGTGCGCAAGTCGCTGCGTCCACGCGTGCAGGACGTGATGAGTGGGCGTGGTGGTTGGCTCTCCCCGTAGCGACCACCGTGGCGACGGGCCTGCTGGGCATGATGGGCAACAAGGGCGGCGCGGCGATCCGCTTCCGCCTGCTGGACAGCACCGTATGCTTCGTGTGCTCGCACCTGGCGGCGCACCGCGAGAACGTGGCGGGCCGCAACGCGGACTTCCACAAGTGGGTGCGGGCGTGTGGCGTGAGCGACAGGATCTGCGACAACCTGCGGTTCAAGCCGGAGGGCGAGGAGGGCGAGGGCGTGGGCGTGATGGACCACGACCTGGTGTTCTGGGTAGGGTGAAGGTGGGCGTGCGAGCGTAGATCGGTGACCTGAACTACCGCATCACGTCAGACGTGCCGACGCTGAAGGTGTTCGACTACGCGCGCGGGGACCTGGCGTACCTGCTGAAGAAGGACCAGGTGGGGCAGGTGGCGTGGCGTGAGGCGTAGCTGAAGGTGTCGCAGCGCGCGGGACTGGCGTTCGAGGAGTTCACGGAGCCGGAGGTGAAGTTCCCGCCGACGTACAAGTACAAGAAGTACACGACGAGCTACGACAAGAAGGAGGGCAAGAAGTGCCGCGCGCCCGCGTGGTGCGACCGCATCCTGTACCACCAGACGGCGCGCGCCGTGCCGGACGCGGTGCGCGTGGAGAGCTACGACCACATCCTGAAGCTGAGCGGATCGGACCACAAGCCGGTGTTCGCGGTGATGACGGTGCGCGTGAAGGAGTACGACAGCGCGAAGATGAAGAAGACGCAGCTGCGCGTAGAGCGCGAGCTGAAGAAGAACGAGAACACAGGCGCGGCGGTGTCCGTGGCGTTGAGCGCGGAGCAGATCGACTTCGGGTCGCTGAAGTACAAGATCCCCGCGGTGCGGTCGCTGACGATCACCAACACGGGCGACAGCAACGCGTACTTCCACTTCCTGCCGAAGCCGGAGGACTTCCACGTGTCCAAGCGCATGTTCTCCGTGTCGAAGGCCTACGACGTCATCGCGCCGCACGCCAGTGTGGAGGTGGCGGTGGAGGCGCTGATCGACGCCGAGGCGGCGCACGTGGGGCTGGCGCGCGGCGGTGAAGCGTAGGAGCTGAACGGGGGGCACGACGTGCTGGAGGACGTGCTGGTGCTGCGCGTGGAGAACGACAAGGACTACTTCGTGCAGCTGCGCGGCGACTACGTGATGTCCTGCTTCGGCCAGTCGCTGGAGAACCTGATCCGCATGACCGCTGCTGGTGGGTGTGGCGAGGCGGTGTGAGGCGTAGCGCGCGAGTCGGCGGAGGTGAGCGTGACGGCGCCTGTGGCGATGGCCGTGCCGAAGGAGCTGTGGCGCATGGTGGACTACCTGGTGAACCGCGGGAGCGCCGTGCCGGGCCTGTGGACGGACCGCGGCGTGGCGGGCGAGGACGTGACGATCCGCGACTGTCTGGACGAGAACCGGCCGTTCGAGGACATCGAGTGGGGCATGGCGGCGGGCGTGAGGCGTAGCGTGCACTCGATGGCGGACTGCCTGCTGGACTGGTTCTGCGCGCTGCAGTCGCCGGTGATCCCCGAGAAGTGCACGTCGCGCATCGAGAAGGGCGAGAAGATCAACAGCGAGTTCGTGGAGGTGTTCCTGAACATGGTGATGTCTGAACGGTGATGTGAGGGTTAGATGTCGCCCGTGCGCAAGAACGTGTTCGTGTACATGATCATGTTCCTGCGCGAGCTGCTGAAGAAGAGCGAGCAGAACGAGCTGACGGCGGATTTCCTGGGCATGGTCTTCTCGCGGGCGTTCATCGTGAACGCGTCGAAGGAGCAGCAGCTGAGCAAGGCGTACCGCGTGGCGCAGGAGACGGTGACGGAGTTGCTGATCTTCCTGCTGAAGGCGACCTCCCAGCAGCTGTCCGGCGAGGCCGTGGCGGAGGAGTCCGATTCGGAGGGCTCGGACGAGGAGTAGGCGGGTTTTGCGAGTTGTTTGTTGGACGAAGCGTGCAGTGATTTGAGTTCTCTTGATCAAGAAGAGATCACTGTCTGTGCAACAATCCCACCATATTTCCGTACTGAAGGAATGTAGGACTGTATGGAGGTATTCATTGTGCGTAGAGTGAAATGGAGCCCGCTCCGGAATTGACTGCTGGTAGAAATAGGGGGTGTTGGATGAACGGGTAGAAGAAAAGGCGATTCTCGAAAAGAAACAGACGCTGGACGCTGCGGAGGGCGTTGTGGAGGCGGAGTTATCCCCGATCGACATTTCGAACGGAGTGTATCCCAAGTCCTACTTCAATCTGAACAAATACACCACCCACTGGAAGCTGGTAAGTATTAAAAGAGGATCAAATGACGTCCTAGGTGGATGACCCGATTAAGGACAGTGACGGATGGATCGGTCTGACGGGCGAGAATTTCAAGATCCGCGGCCCGAACTATTTGAAGGATCACAAGAAGATCATGTCGGAGGAGTGCGTGTTCAAGATGCGCTGCTGCGAGCTGGTGAACTCCAAGAATCGCACGGACAACTTCAGCAGCCGTCCGCAGTCGCTGGTGCAGAAGCTGCGCGCGCAGGGATACAAGGGCGAGTTCTACGTGTACAACATCATGGTGAGGGATTCGAGGAGGGAGTGAAGTGGAGGTGAAGTACAAGGGCAACTACGTGTGCCTTCTCGCCTACTTCGAGATTCCCGAGAATCTGGAGGCCATCTCGCCGCACGTGGCTGCGCTGTGGAAGAGATATCTGGAGGGCGACGAGAAGTTCCGCAACGACCGCCTGAAGATGATTGCGCGTTGTCCGGCAATATCCTAATGCAGTACTCCCATGCATTCGATTGCAGCAGGGGAAGAGTCTCCTTAACGACAGGGCCCGTGGGCGATCAAGAAGCTGGTGGGCAACGTGCCGACGATCATCGGTCACAAGCTGCCGCAGACGACCTACCGTGGTGAGGGTTACGTGGAACAGATGATCGACGTGACGGCGGACAAGTTCATCTCGAATGTGAGGGTGAGAGAGGAGAGTGAGCGGTAGTGTGTGGAGATGGGTCTGAAGCAGGCGAAGAAGATCGTGATTGATCTGGGTCTGGTGATCGAGTGCAAGGAGGAGGAGCTACTGCCGGAGCGTCTGCTGTGCGCGTGGAGAATGTGCCGTCCTGACCTGACGCAGACTGTGAACATTGACTGGCGTGTTTGTTGGAAGAAACAGGGCATTGGAGCAACGAAGCAAACGCGCCAATGTCTTGGAGTGAGGGGAGGAGAGAAAGGAGTACTTCCCGTGACGCTCACACGGTTCTTGTACTGAAAGGCCCACGGCATGTGAACGCGAGTGAGGGAGGGAAGATCTGCGGTTCATTTATGGGATAAAGAGGTACTCTCCACAATAATCGTATGAACGAAGCGAAAGGAGCAAGTGCTCCACCCCTCAGATGTGAGGGTAGTGAGTTTGGGCAAATCTAGTCATCAGGGCTGCTCGGGACGAATCACTGCGCAATATCAGTTCGTTGTGCGGTTCTTGAGCATTGAAGTTGAATGCTCGCTCGCCCATTTGAATGGAGGTCAGTTCGGGTAGATCTACTCCATCACTCTCCTCTTCAGTCAACCACCCTGCAGCACAAGTCGATTGCATCGTTGGAACGCGTCCCCACCAAACCGAAGCGCTTTCAGCTTGGGGAGGTCTAATCGTCAATTCCTCCTTCTTCTCCCACTTCGCAGTTCCAAGTTCGCAAAGCAGAAAACACAGCTTAGCAAATCCACACAGCCTATGTCCATGCTCTCCAATGAAGGGAGATTCTCAATCTCACACACGGAAAAGTCCTTGAAGGAGCCACGACCGATCTTCACCTCCTTCAGCTTCTCGCAATCCTTCAGAAAGAAGTGCCGATTCGGATCCTTGCCATCGATGATCAGATAGTTCAGCGTGCGGAAACTTCTCCCGCCCACCACGATGCGTTCCAGCTTCTTCAGCCCCACAATCACCACCCGAGTCACCCTCCGGCAGCAGCTGTCGCCCGCCTTCAGCTCCACCAGGTTCACGAACCGGCTCATGTCCAGCACCGTCAGGTCCGTGTCCACCGACGGGTCGTCCTCCAGCAGGATGCTCTGCACCGTGGACTCCACGCGGTCCCAGTCCCGCTGGCACGTGATTCGCACGGTGACTGCCACGGTCAGTCTTTTCTCTTTGAGCCGCTTAACGCTCGCCTTCACGAAGGGATGCTATTTCTGAGTCATTTGAGAAGCAACTCACATTCATCAACTGTTCCACACTCCACCGCTCGTTCACATCCCTCACCAAACACTTGTTCACAAAGTCCACGAACGCAGCAGGCCACTTCTCGCTTGAAAGAGAAGGAAAGAGTGCATCAGAACACACGATGTGTGTGATGGCGTAGGGAGTGAAACCCTCGAACGGATTCCTGCCTTCCGCTAGCTCGATTAGTGAGATGCCGAGAGACCACACGTCACTCTTCAACTCTGTTCTCCCATAATACACTTCAGGGGCGATGTACCATGAAGTGCCGCAGTACGTGTTCCGCCTTGAACAGGAACTGCTCAACTTGGTGGCCAGACCAACATCGCCCAGTTTGACTTCCTTATCCTTTGAAAGGAACAGATTGTCGGGCTTGATGTCCTAGCGACTCATTGGTATCACGATAGCACTACCCGATGAATCGTGTTGTTGGAATGCAGATAATCCAATCCCAACAAGCAGTAACTCGTAATCTCGCGCAATTCAGGTTCTGTGAATCGGATACCCTTTTCCAGAAGGGATGCCAACGAACCGTATGGACAGTACTCCATAACAATCTATTCCATGATCAAGTCTCGAATGGCTCACATAAAAGGAGTCCTGATCACAAAACGCGTCGTAGTACCTTACAATGAAATCGGAATCACACTGCTTGAGAATATGGACTTCATTCTGAAGCCCTTTGTGTTCCTTGTAGACTCTCGTTTTCTTGACTGCAACACGATTCCCATATTTGGAATCAAGCGCTAAATACACAATACCGAAGCTTCTACGAATTGAGCAGGATCCACAGTTCTCACCCCTTTCCGATCTCCTTTTCGTATTGATAACGACTGTTGGGAATGAATGTCATGGATGAATGGATTTGAAATGGATACACTGAGAGTTAGATAAGCAGCGGGTCTTGATTCTAGCGTCTTTCTATTGTACTGGTTGGTAATCGAATTATGGAGGATGATTTGGTTGTGTTTGAAGAAGGGATGCTTGAATGGGAAGAGTGCTTGTTGTTGTTGGTGGAATGATGAAAGGAGTGTATAACAAAGATATCAATGGAAGTACTGGGCAAATGCGCCAATGTCTATTGATTAGGGGAATTGCAAGGAATGGGACTTCCAGTGATGGAAATGTGTTTCCTTAAGTTGAATACTTTATCCGAAAGAGTAATTTCTGTGAGAGATGGTATGTCTAGTAGTGATTCACAAGAACAGAAGGAACTCTCAAGAATAATGGAATGAAGATAGTAGAATGCACCGCCGTATACCCCTTCTGCAGTGATTGAAGTGAGTTTAGGTAAGTCTGTGCATCATCTCTTTTCATCATTACCACTTCGCATGATCAATTCAGTTGAATTGACGTCATCATCAACGAAATCTAATGCATAGTCACCAAGTCGAATGGAAGTCAGTTCAGGCAAATCTATTCATCATTCTCTTTCTAGTAGATTCACTTTCAAACACAACACGAGAACACTCACTGAATGAATACTTGCCAAAGAGAAGTGATTTCAAGCTGGGCAAGTCTATTCATCATTCTATGCCGTCATACTCACTCCTCAATGTTAATGAACCAAAAGAGAAGTTGCCACTATCTTCATTCAATTCTCCAATCTCAATCACTTCCAAACTGGCATTGTTCTCAATCTCACACACATCATAGTCAGGGAAGGAATGTTTACCAATCTTCAATTCTCTCAGCCTCTCACAATTCTTCAAACAGAAATGCTTTCCCATATTCTCACGAAAGGAATCCACGCTGAAGCATTTTTCTCCAATGATCACCATCTCCAGCTTCTTCATTCCAATCAGCTTCACTTCCTCCACATACCTGAAACAACGATTACCAACATGCAGTGTCTTCAGATATGGAAGGGGTGAGAGATCGAAAACACTCCGTTCTTCTTTATTACAACAACCATTACTCACGATCAGTTCTTCAATGTGGTTGTGGAGGAACTGATTGTCTTCACTCAGTACTACTCGCTTGGTCACTTGTTCGTCATCAAACCATTCTCCATCATAGACCGTGCTTCCTTTTCGATCATACTGAATCCCTCGTCCCCATCGTTTTCCCTCACACCACTCGCCTTCATATTCCATCACTCCAACATCAGAATAGTACCAAATGCCATAGCACACACTCAAGTCTCCAATGCGGAATCCCTCATAAGCCATTCTGTTCTCACTGTCATACAACACGCCCCAACCATATGGCTCATCATTCAACACATCACCTTCCCATCTCTCTCCATCATCACTCAAATCCAACACCACATTGTGTTCAATCCCGCTTAGAAGCTCATTATTCACCATCAGCAATTCTCTCTTCTTCACATTCACTTCAACCACTCTCTCCTTTCCCATTTCCACAACTAACTCCCCCTCCTTTCTCCACACCCCATTAACAACATGCATACAGCCACGAGTGAATCGAATGTCAACAATCGAATTCAAAAGATGTACTCCCTCCTCAAATCCCTCCTTCTTCATCAATCCAGCAAATTGTTTTATCTCCTTATTCCACCAACCCACTCTCATCAATCCTACCAGGCATCAACTCTACCCCAACACACTTCTGATTCCGTTTTCCCAAACAAACACCCCAAAACAGCACGGCTCTCCAAATGAACCTCCAGTTCGTATAGATCACAAGGATACTCGCCACAGCCAGCATCACACCTCCCACCACCATTCCCTTCTCTACCCTCCTCCACCTCGCTTCATCATACTCCAAGTTGAACACCTCGTCAATCCAGTCGTTCACGAACGCTCCCACACTCATCCGCGCACGCCGCTTCTCGCCCTTCTCCTCCTCCTTCCCCGTCTCCTTCCCCTGCTTCACGCGGAAGGTCGCATCCGCGAACGCCTCCGCGCACTTCTCGTCGTGCGTCACCACGATGTTGTCGAACGCCAGCCCCGCCTGCATCGTCCAGATCTCCACCGCCACGCCGCCCACCGCCGGCAGGTTGTGCGGCCGCGGCTCCTCGAAGTGCGCGGGGTTGGCGATGATGCGCGGCATCCACGGTCCCTTGTACGCGGGGTTGGGAATCGTGCGGTACGGGTACGGACCCTTGTATGCGGGGTTGCGCACCAGCGGCTTCTCCCACACGCCACATCCGCTCACCTGCTCGCAGCGCGGGTTGGGCACCAGCGGCGCCTCGTACGGCCCGTACTCCTCCTCGTCCCAGTCGGCGGGCGGCACGGCGGCAGGATCGGGCACCTGCAGCGGCTCCGCGTCCAGCCAGTCGGCGGGCTTCTGCGCCGCCTCGTCCACGACGAACTCGGGCTGCGACTCGTCCCAGTCGGCGGGCTTCACGTCGGTGGGGTCGCGAATGCGCCGCTCCTCTACCCAGTCGGCGGGCTTGCGGTCCGCGGGGTCGGGCATCGTCTATGCATGAGCATAGGCAAGGACGGGTACGGCGGGGGTGGAGAAGGGCGGCTCGAAGTCGGTGTGGAGACTGCCCGTGAACTTGTTGATCTGGTCGATGAGGATCTCCACGCTGTCGTCGCGCCGGAGGATCAGCGTGTACAGGTGCGTGTTCGTGTCGTTCACGGGCCGCGGGCCGCCGCGCAGGCGGTGCTCGCTCCACTGGCCGCTGACGGGGTTGAAGTGGGGGATGATCACGTGGATGCGGTCCGTTTTGCCGCAAAGGTCCGGACCGAACATCACCACGAACGGCGTGTCGTCGCGCAGCTCCTCTGCCGAGCGGATGGACCCGTCACGCAGCAGCTTGATGTACGCGCCGCCGCACTCCAGCGGCTTCTGGAACCGCACCTCGTACTGCAGAATCAGGTCCTTTTCGGTGTTGTCGATGGGATGGTCAAATAGACTCGCGATGCCGTACCGTGTGGCGGGACGCTCCACGACCAGGGCCCGATCGCACTCCAGCGTGGGCTTCACGAACCCATACCCCCAAATCCACGACTGTCCCTTGTACTCTGGTTGTTTGCTCATGGTCCACTTTCCACTGTGGCTGCTGTCTCCCTGGAATGTCTCCAGATACTCGAGTTTGCACTGGGGAAGCGGGACCGTGTATTGCTTCTTGCATTCGTATTCAATCGGCTATACGTTATATAATAGAATAATGGAAAACGGAATCGGAAGAGGCCGAGGGGTTTTCAGCACCCACGGCAAACTCCATGGAATTCTCCTTCGCGATGCACACTGCTGCGATTGCGATGAAGAGAAGCGTGTTTGCGCCCATATTCAGAGAGAATGTGTGATGTCAAAAGCAGGGGCGATTTTGGCGATTCGGAAAAGTCGGCAAATAGGGTTTGATTTGAAGAGAATTGCAGTTGAAACAGAATGCAAGGAGAATGTAGGAGAGTGGGCGGAGGGAAATGAGGAAACTAGTGAATGATATGACGTTGATGAATATGGGCAGCACGGGTGGGGAGAAGGGAGAGGAGCGTGATGGGTGTAGATGCGTTCGATAACGAGATTACAACGCAGCAGGTGACGACAAACGAGAAGGTGCATATCCTGAGCGATGGGAGAGGCGAGAGTGGGTTCTTAACGCAGCACACATTCGCATTCAGCAGCGAAATGGACGAAAGAGCATCACGACAGTGCAGGGTTTGGCGACGGATTTGAACCTGAAGCTGATTCTGAAGACGTGGAAGAAGAGTTTCACGTGCAACGGCGCGATTGTGGATGACGAGGAGCACGGCAAGATTATCCAGCTGCAGGGAGACCAGAGAACGAACGTGCGTGATTTCCTGGTGAACGAGGAGATCAACCGCAAGGAGGACATCATCGTTCACGGTTTCTGAGTTTGCTTGTCTGTTTATGCTTGTTGGTTTCTCTGTTTGTTGAGATGCCGGTAATGAATTGGTTGGTAGGGTGATGAGCGAAAGCGCACTATTGGTCTTCATTCAGAGCGTACTTCATTTCCTCCCTTCCATTCCATTGTTTCATTGCATTGCTACATGGTGGGATCGATTGCATTGAAGGTGTCCTCATTTGTGGATGCGACTCTCGTTTGCTATCGTTGATATGCTGATAGGATAGAACTGCATTTCTCGATCCAATCAGCGTGTTGATAAGGATGCAAACGCGATTCGCGACTGGATGAATGATTGCGTCTGAACTTGGAAGTGCATTGAAGAATAGATACGAAGTGGAACCATTGAGGACTTGGATTTGACGTTTTCTTCCTTCGATTGTGACGAGTGTTTTGTTCGGGTCATCGATGTGCCCAGTTCAAGTACGGAATGTGAAAAGTCAAATGAGACAAATGGCAGCAAGACAAATCCTCCTCAAATGGACATTGATACGTATTCCTCAGTATAATGATTACTGTGTAGAGTGGAGAAGCAGCTTGTGGAAAAGTATGATGGAATGTCCCTAAAGCAGTTGAAGGAGGAATGCGCTCGGAAGGGTATTTCCTGTAGTGGTTTGCACTACGAGTATGTGAAGAAGCTTGTCAGCTATGAAATGGAGAAGAGAGTAGGGACGGTTCTCTTTCTGAAGGGATAGGGGTTTCATGATCGACCGATCACATGGAAGCCAAAGGAATTTCCATCAGCGCAATCCAGTGGTTGTATTGTGGATGTATCAAGTGCAGATCGTTTCGTTGGAGCGAACACCACGGTAACAAAGGCTGTATTGCCAACAACTTGTTTTGTTTGTCCTTTTCTTTCATCCTAGATGCCCATCCCGACACTTCTATCTCCCCCACAAAGCCTCTCATTCCCTCTCCTGTCATTTCTCCCAAAATCGTACCGAAATCTGGCACTTCCAGTCCCTCCACACGCTCTCCCTCGTCTCGCTTCTTCTCTCCTTCACAGCCTCGCACACGCCCTCCGGGCATCACTCTTCTCACACCCACACGCCTGCCCCAACCATCCCCCAATTCGCGACCTCACTCTCCAATGGCAGGAACGCCCACCTCAGGCCCTGTTCCCCGCGGTAGACCCCCACGAGGAGGATTCGGAAACGCCGCCTCGCCACGCGCACCGTCGCCAACCATCATCACGAAACCACCGTCGCCGTCACGCGTGGCTCCAAAGAATCAGCCGCTGCACAGCGGTGTGGTGATGCAATCGGTGGTGCCAACCGTGGCACTGTACGCATCGTCGAAGCAAGAGAAGCCAGCAGCAAAGCCAGCAGCAAAGCCAGCAGCAAAGCCAGCAGCAAAGCCAGGAGTGCCGGCGCAAGTGACGGTGGTGAAGAAGAAGGTGGACACGATTGAAGACAAACTGCAACGAATGAAGATGCCGGAGTGGGCGAAGGGCGAGGCGTTGAAGCGTGCGCTGCACAGGCAGTACGAGATGGAGGTGCGATTTGTTCGGGTTTTGAGGGTGGGTGAGGTGTAGGGATTCAAGGCGGAGAATGTGTTTGGATTCCCTGACGAGGGAGTGAAGTTGGAGAGTGAAGGAAGAGGAGGAGAATGAGGAGTAGAGATTATTGACGGGCTGAGGAGTGCGGCGAGGGTTCGGGGGTCTTCCGCGAATTGGAGCCAGGACATGTGCTTTGAGACGGAGGAGCCGCCGCGGGAGATTGAGCTGAGTGATGATGGACTGGATGTGTTCGAGTCGGATTCGAGTTCGAGTGATTCTTCGTTTTCGCTTTCAACTGATTAACGAGGTGTGTGATTGCTTTGTTTCTTCCAAACGGGTTTCATGGACAATTGGCTTTGAGAGAGACAGTCTTTCTCACTTTCTTCCTTCATTGGAGTCACAGGAACCGGGACAATCGTTTATACACTGCAATGAAGAAGAAAGAGGAGAAGGAAACGACCGTCGTGGAGGAAGAGGATGAAGAGTCCCAAGCGTCAGAGTCGGAGGGTTGGAACGATGGGTGGAATAAAATCATGAATAGAACTCGAATCGTTGGATAATGGCATCGACGACTCTCCTATGGAATCTACGATGGATGCTGCGTTGCTAATGGAGGTAATGTGTTCATGGAACGAATGAATGAGTGTAGAGGCGAAAGAAAGCGGAATTGGAGGAAAGACGCTATAATCAGATTCATGAAAGACAAATTCAGCTATTGCAAGCAATCAAGGAGAAGGAGTCAACGCAGAATGGCATGACAGCTGATTCAACCTGATGTGTAGGATCCTCCGTAATTTCGCCTCTCGACAGTCTCGCACAGCAAGCAGAAGTGTACACAACGTTTATGCACAACATGACGGAGATCAAACCAGAGGAAGCGCAGAAGGAGTCTAAAGAGGAGAATCGGAGAGTTTCCTCGTCGTTGTGATCTGAAAGTGTAGAGAAGAGGCGGAAATGCGGATGATGACAAAACGGAGGTGGAGAATGACAACACATCTGTGACACGTCTGCTATCCCAGCCGAAGTGCATCACGGGTGGTACGATGCGTTCCTATCAGTTGGAAGGCCTGAATTGGTTAATCGCGCTCTACGACACGGGAATCAGCGGCATTCTTGCAGACGAGATGGGTCTTGGAAAGACCCTTCAGACCATATCGCTGCTGGGATACCTCTACGAGAGCCGAGCCATGGATGGTGAGTACTGTTCCATCTCGTCAACCGCAGGTCCGCACATTGTTATTGTTCCGAAGTCCACTCTGTCCAATTGGCGCCGCGAGTTCGCGAAGTGGTGTCCGTGCTTGCGCGTGGTCGTGTTGCAAGGCAATCAGGAAACCCGCGCGCAAATCATCGAGAAGTACGTCAAGCCAATGTCGTTCCATGTGCTGATCACGAGTTACGAGATGGTGCTGAGAGAGAAGGCGACGCTGAGTGCCGTGGAATGGTCCTATCTTATCATCGATGAAGCACACCGCATCAAGAATGAGCAGAGCGCGCTCAGCATCGTCGTGCGGCAGCTGAGCACCAAGTATCGACTTTTGGTGACGGGCACCCCACTCCAGAACAATTTGCATGAGCTGTGGGCGCTGTTGAACTTTTTGATGCCCAACGTATTCAGCTCCGCCGATGTGTTTGACTCCTACTTCAAGACTTCCATTCAGAGCGATTTGGTGAAACGCCTGCATACCGTGAGTTCCACGAATTCATATGAGAAGTAGATTCTTCGGCCGTTTTTGCTGCGGCGCCTCAAGACGGATGTGGAGACGGACCTGCCGCCGAAGAAGGAGATCAAGCTGTTTGTGGGCCTGACGGACATGCAGCTGTTTTGGTACAAGAATGTGCTGCGCAAGGTGAAAATGGGGATAGAAGATGAGGCGTAGGATATTGAAGCGTTGAACAGCATCGGAGGCGCGTCGCGCGTCCAACTGCAGAACATTCTAATGCAGCTGAGAAAGGTGTGTAACCACCCGTACTTGTTCCAAGGAGCCGAGCCGGGTGAGTGTGGGTGAGAGGTGTGATTGGTTAGGCCCTCCCTACACGGATGGTCCGCATCTGTGGGAGAACAGCGGAAAGATGCAGTTGTTGGACAAGCTGCTGGCGAAGGTGAAGGAGCAGGGAAGCCGTGTTCTTCTCTTCAGCCAAGTGGGAGAGGATCGAGTGAGTGATGATCAGATGACAAGAATGCTGGACATTTTGGAGGACTACATGCGAATCAAGGGATATGAGTATTGCCGTATTGATGGTCAGACCACCGTGGGGTTGAAAATGGGGGATCACACTCAGGGAGAAGAGCGTGAAGCGCGCATGGATGCGTTTAACGCACCGGATTCGACCAAGTTCTGCTTCTTGTTGAGCACTCGCGCTGGAGGGTTAGGAATCAATCTGGCGACAGCCGACGTGGTGATTCTGTATGACAGTGATTGGAACCCACAGGCAGACCTGCAGGCAGAGGATCGTGCGCACCGAATCGGGCAGAAGAAGCTGGTGCGTGTGTTCCGACTGATCACGGAGCACACGGTGGAAGAGAAGATCATCGAGCGAGCGGAGAAGAAGCTGTTGTTGGATGCGGTGGTGATCCAGGAGGGAAGACTGGCCTCAAACAACCACGTGTCGACGAGCGAAATGGCAAACATTGTGACGTACGGCGCGGACTTCATCGTGTCGTCGGAGAAGGGAACGTACACGGTGCGGGTCGTGGCGAAGAATGACGCGTAGGACGAAGACATTGACAAGATCCTGAAGTACGGAGAGGAGCGAACGCAGAAGGATCACGAGAAGATGAAGTCAAACCTGTCAAAGCTGTCTTCGTTTTCGCTGTCGGGAAAGGACGAAATCGACATTTATCAGTTTGAAGGGAAGAATTGGCGAAAGAGAGGAGTGGTTTCGACCTTCATCAATCTGCCGGCAAGAACGAAGAAACGACTTCACGGAGGCGAGAAGAAGCAGGAGAAGGCAGTGAAGATTTATTGCCCCTATCAGGAGTTCCAGCTGTACAACGTGCCTGCTCTGCGTACCATTCTGGAGCGAGAAAGTGAAATCGACCAGCATCGAAGAGTGTTGATGCAGGTGGGTGTGGGTGGAGAGAGTGAGGGATAGAAGGTGCGGGAATACCAGATCCAGTGTGACAGGGGAACGGACCGGACGGAGGACATTCGCCAGTTGGAGGAAGAGATTGCAAAAGTGGGGGTGCTTGGGGGAATGGAGAGGTAGTGCTGTTTGTCGCCGGAAGAGTTGGAGGAGAAGGAGAAGTACATCAGCGAAGGGTTCCCGGACTGGAGTCGGAGCGATTATCGGTGGAGAAGAGAGAGGCGATTCATAATGCAGGCACTTCATCCAGGCTTGCGAGACGTTTGGACGGAAGAACACGGGAGCGATTGTGGAGCGCGTCGTGGAGGCGACAGGCAAGTCAAGCCAGGAGATTCGGAATTACATGAACGCCTTCTGGAAGAAGTGAGAAGTGAACGAAGACGTTGAGCGTAGGGCCCCTGTGATTCCAGGATTCAAGCGAACGATCACGAAGATTGAGAAGGGAGAATTGCGCATCGAGAGAAAGCGCGATATTCAATTCGTAGATACGGGTAGTCGCAGTAACGAGTAGTGCATTGCAAGGAAGATTAGCGAGTATGCCCAGCCCTACGTGGAATTCGTGTTGCCGAAGGGAGTGGCGAATGGAAAAGGGTTTAATGAAGAGCACGATCGCTTTCTGTTGTTTTGCATGGCACAGGTTGGGGAGGAAAGGGGGATGTGAGGAGTAGATTGGATATGGCAACTGGGAAGCCATCCGGCAAGAGATCCAGCGATGCCGTCCGTTCCAGTTTGACTGGTTCTTCCGAACGAGAACGCCGCAGGAGATCCAGAGACAGTGCGACTTCATTGTCCGGTCGATCGAGAAGGAGCAGGATCGCAAATCGTCGAAGAGACGTGGTTCTGCGAAGCGCGAGAGTGACGAGGACGATATCGAGATGAAGAAAGAGGAGAAGAAGAAGATGCCTCGTAAGCGAAGACGAAAGGAAGTTCCAATGGAAGGGGAATAGCCGTTTCTACGTCCTTTTATAGTTCATTGGGTCTGTTTGTCAAAGCGTACAAATCGATTCTGTGACAGAACTGGTGCAGCCAATAGGATCGCACAAGTGCTCTCCCTTGGTCAATCGTATTCCACTGTTAAAGAATCGTTTAATCAAACGTAAATGGAAAAATCAGAAAAGCCGAGCAAGACCTGGGCTGTAGTCAGTGTTATAGCGGGAATTGCAGTAGCTGCCGGGATCATCCTGCTGAGTCATGCTCACATGAAAGCATAACGCATAGTATTTGGACCGAACCAACTGCTGCCTTCTCCGTGGAACTACATCTCTCAGTACGTTGGATGGCTCTACTTCTGCTGTTGGAGCATTTCCTTCTATCCGCAGGTGCCTTGTGCGTGCGATTCCGTGACGGTCGTAGGTCTTCCTCAACTACCGAAGAAAGTCGGTTGTGGGACTGTCCTTCGACTTTTTGGCGTATAACTTCGTTGCCTTCACGTGCTATACCATCTACAACTTCTCCATGATGTACGTCCCGGAGATCCGGCGGGAGTACTGGGAAATGTTCCACCAGCACGTTCCGGTAGAGACGCTCAAGCGCTTTTCACCCTAGGTGGTGATGAACGACCTATTCTTTTCCGCGCACGCCATGCTCATCACCGCCTTCACCATCTTCCAGACCTTCATATACGAGCGAAATGGGCAGAAAGTGAGCAACACGGCGATTATCATCCTCTGCGTGATCCTCCTCATCGTGGTGGTGTGCATTGTGGGTGTCTGGATGCATTGGTTCTCGTGGTTGAATCCCCTCATGGTCATCATCGTCTTCTCCAACATCAAGTTGGTGATCAGCTTCATCAAGTACATCCCTCAGCTCATGTTCAACTATCGTCGGAAGTCAACATATCCTAGCCAAGATTTCACATGAATTCCTTCACCGCAATGTGGGTTGGACGATTTACAACATCCTTTTAGATTTCTCTGGCGGCACCTTATCCATCATTCAGTTCTTCATGAATTGTGCGATTCTGAGTACCTCTAGAAGGAGTAGATGACGGGTAGATGAATGGTCGGGATTGAAGAGCAATATCGTGAAACTGGGTTTGGGGAGTGTCAGCATGTTCTTTGACATTCTCTTCATGATTCAACACTACATTCTGTATCCCAATCACGACGAGGCTCCCCTTTCAGAGCCCCTCGTGCTCGACAGCATTGAGAAGCAGGAGCGCACCCACTCTCATCACAAGCTTGTCAGTCTGAACTCCATTAAAACGCCTTAGTTGTAACGATTTGTTGAAAACAGGTCATAAATCAATTATATTACTTAATGCTCCATTTCCTCGCGAGGAACAGGGTCAGGGAGGACCTTGCTCTTCTTAATCACACGATCGTCCAGAGTCGGACCCACGCCGT
>ERZ827156.905-NODE-905-length-39014-cov-3.532098_pt1 | contig 39014 bp, 37 predicted proteins | sample MGYA00519919_ERZ827156 | MGnify/ENA primary metagenome ERZ827156 (study PRJEB31778, sample SAMEA3449269) | human gut metagenome | biome: human gut; feature: human-associated habitat; material: faeces | place: United Kingdom | collected 2010/2012 ...
GCCTCTGTATCTGCATTCTCTTCAGTTTTTGACTCTGTTGCAGGCTTTACTTCTTCCTTATCATCTACTTTCTTTAACTTTTTTATCGCGTCCTGAAGGCTAGCTGCATTTATAGCTGATATATCTGACTTATCTGCCTCTGTATCTGCATTCTCTTCAGTTTTTGACTCTGTTGCAGGCTTTACTTCTTCCTTATCATCTACTTTCTTTAACTTTTTTATCGCGTCCTGAAGGCTAGCTGCATTTATAGCTGATATATCTGACTTATCTGCCTCTGTATCTGCATTCTCTTCAGTTTTTGACTCTGTTGCAGGCTTTACTTCTTTCTTATCATCTACTTGTCCGTCAGTCGACGTATTAAGGGAACCGTTATCAGTTACATCTTCCATTTTATTATTATACTTTTCTGGAATTTTTATATTTTTCAATTTTTCTTCATAACTTTGCATAGCTTTTTTTGCATTTTCAAAAGCTTCTTCAAACAAATTTACTGTTCTTTGGTATACAGTTAATTGTTCTTTAAAAGTACCGTTCATTTTTTGAGGTAAAACTTCGGTAATGATTTTAAAGCTCATTTCTGTATTTTTCATTAAATTATAAATATCGTCTCCTAATTTTTGTAGTTCTCGATAGAATTCAAATTTCTCTTTTATCTCTTCCAGGTTTTTTTCATATTTTTTTAAATATTTTTGAGCTAATTTTAAGTCATTTGAGCTTACTCCACCCTCATCATACAACGTTCTTATAAATTCCACTTTTCCGTCTACATCACACTTAGCCATTCTGTATGCATTTACTTTATTTGGTAATTTTGCAAATTCGTAACTTAAATATTTTAAAATCCTTGCAAAACGAACTATTAAAACTTTCTCGCAAAAATCAATTAATATGTTTCCTCTTAATTCGTTTCTTATCTTCTTGTTAACAAAATATTTACTTAATTTTTTCATCATTTCATCTACAAAAGTAATATCTGCCTTTGCGTCTTCTATTAATTTACCTAAAGCAATTTTTACCTTTTCAGAAACATCAACATCTTCTTGCCCTTTCATATACTTGTTTATTAGTTTATTAGCTTCTTTGTAGACAGGTTCATATTTACCAATTCCTAGGAGCGTTTTAAGACCTCTATTGCTGTTATTTCTCAACCCTTCTAAAAATTGTTGTATAAGAAGTAAATTTTCCTTAGACGTTAAAAAAGTTTTTTTGTTTTTCTTAAACTTTGCTGCTGCTATATTTATTAATTGACCTAGTGCACTATCGCTAGTATAATTTCCACTCGCATCCTTTTCACATACTTCTGGATGCAAAAATTGTTTCTTTGCATATTCATCAGTATATTTATCTATTTTTGCTCCATTTTCATCTTGTTGAAATTTTGCCATTCTAAATTCTCTCCCTCCATTTTTAAAACCAACTTCGTTTACTCCATTGCATTAAATGGTTCTTGTTCTATAGAATCAAATTTCTTTTTTATAATAGAACTACATTCTTTGGATAAATTTTAAAATGTTCTTTCTAGGATATCGAAATTTTTTAATAAAATTGTCTGATATTTTGCTTCTTACCCTGCTTAAAACTAATTTACAATTAGTAAACTACGATACTAAATTCAGACAATTTAAGAGATTCTACATAACCACCTAATCCTGCTTCCTCCATTTATTTTCTATATCACCGCCTTTCAGTAAACTTATTAATTTTTCATATCTTCAAACTATATTACCTTATTAATGTAAAAATTAATTCGAAATACTTCTAATCTTTTAATACTCTCTAAATCTTTTTTAGCTCTCTCGAGCAAACATAGCAATGCATTTTGCCTTGTCCGGGTTCTTTTTTTATTAGGGTCACAATAATTTTCAAGCTCTTTAACTAAAGTTTTAGTGAAATCCCACGCTGATTTCATGAAAATAAGTTCTAAATTTGATTGATTTTCCTGATTTATTTTAGGTATTTCAATAGGATTAAATTCAACAACTAAATGGTCATTTTTAGATAGTCCCGTTCCTCAGCATCAAGAAATTTTAGATAAAATTCAATTATATACAAGCTTTTTATAATATCATCTTCATAATTAGATAAAATTCTCGTCAAAGCTTCTAACTCTTCTTTTTTCTTGTTCTTATCCCATCCTGGTCTCTTATTTATTTTACCTTCTAAGTTTTTCTTTATTTCAATACAATGTTTTTTAACGTTTTTATCAAATTTTTTAAGATTTACTTTATAAGAAGAACAGTTTCTATGAGACACATTAGCAGCTCTTTCTATAGACCTAATCATATTTTCATAGTGCGCACTACTATTAAATTTCTAAAAAATCCATCAATTATATTTCTTTTTGTGCTTATGCTTTTAAGCGCTTCCATTAAAATATTATCATATTGTAAATATAGAAACCTCTCAGACGTACCAAATAATCACTAATAGGATTTCTATAAACATCCTCAGCTTCTGAATAAATACGCTCATTTTCCTGTTTTTTAACATATTTACATACAGTCTTTATATCCTGGCTATTCTGTGCCATAAAAAATCTCCTTTCTTTAAAATCGATTTAATTAATTATACCTCTTTTTATTTTATTTATCAAGTAAAATTTATATATTTTTAGTAAAATACATACAAAAATAATAATTTTAAAATATTATATCATTTTATTAAATAAACTATCATATATATTTTTTATACATTAAAAACTATGGAGTGATTTTATGCCAACAATATACTTAAGTCCATCTTTACAGGAGTACAATCCATATGTCGACGGAGGCAACGAAGAATATTACATGAACCTCATTACAGACGAAATGATACCTTTCTTACGCTCAAGTGGTATTCAATATGTACGCAACGAGCCAAGTCAAAGACTTTCTCAAGCAATTGCTCAGTCAAATCAGGGCAACTACGACCTTCATCTTGCCATTCATTCTAATGCTGCACCCCAGTCTTTAGCGGGAAAAATTCAAGGTACAGACGTTTATTATTATGCTACCAGCACTCAAGGAAAACGTGCTGCAGATATAATCGCTCAGAATTTCAAAGAAATATATCCAAACCCATCGCTCGTTAAAGCCGTCCCCACAACAACACTTGCCGAACTTAAACAAACAAAAGCTCCGGCTGTTCTAATAGAGGTGGCTTACCACGATAACGTTCAGGACGCTCAATGGATACGTGACAACATAGAAAATATCGCTAGAAACCTAGTTATGTCGCTCACCGAGTACTTCGGGATTCCATTCGTCGAGCCAATCACCCCTCAAGACGGAACTGCCATTAGTAACCTTAATATATACAGCAAACCAAATTTACAATCTAACGTTGTTGCAACTGTTGCCCAAGGCGACCATTTAGAAGTAGTTGGCAAATGGGAAAATTGGTACGTTGTAAACCACGGTCCTCACGTTGGATACGCTCAAAGTAATTTAATTAGAATCAGTTAGCCATTAAACTATACATTCTTTATATCCATTAACAAAAACGCCTTCCTTTTCATAAGATAATTAATGATAGGAGGCGTTTTTTATGAATAATAACATTTCAAATATAAAATTTTTCTTAGGAGCAAACACTCCAACTGGATTTGTGTCTCGATTTGACCAGCTTTACAATCCTAAAGATTCTTGGTTTTGCTATATATTAAAAGGTGGTCCGGGAACAGGAAAATCCACTCTAATGAAAAAGGTTGCTCTTGAAGCTAAAAAACACAAAATAGAAAGCGAACTTATATACTGTGCTTCAGACCCCGATTCTTTAGATGCCGTAATATTCCCTAGTATTAAATTTTGTATCGTGGACGGAACCTCACCTCACACTTTAGACCCTATATATCCCGGTGCTTCCGATAAAATAATAAATCTTGGACAATGCTGGAGCGAAGAAAAGCTTTATAACTCTAAAGATGAGATAATAGAATTATCAGATAGAAATTCTAACTTCCATAAAATTTCTCAAAGATATTTAGCTGCATTTGGGGCTATTGATAAAGACATTCAAAAAATTATATATGAAAGTTTGGATAAAGCAAAACTACAATCTTATTCAAAACGTTTAGCTAAAAAATTGTTTAAACCGCAAAATAAAGGACCAGTTTCAGAAAGCGTAAAATTTATCGGTGCTATCACACCTAAAGGAACTGTACTTTTTGAAGATACACTATCTGAAATATGTGAACATATTTACACAATCGACGATGATTACGGTATAATTTCAAATATAATATTGTCATCATTAAGAAGGGACGCATTAAACTCAGGGTACAACGTTATAACATGTTATTCGCCGCTCTCTCCGAAAGACAGAATCGAAAGTCTTATAATTCCTGAATTAAAAATCGGATTTGCAACTTCTAATTTATGGCATCCGATTGTAAAACTAGACTCTGCTAAAAAAATAAGAACCAAAAGATTTTTAGATTCTTATAAATTGTCCTTAAAAAAGCAAAGACTGTCATTCAATCGTAAAATAGCCAAGCAGCTGCTTGATGAAGCAATAAACAATTTAAATAGAGCTAAATCTACCCACGATTCTTTAGAGCAGCTTTATATAAAGGCTATGGATTACAAAAAGCTCAATTCTATAACCGACAAAATAATCAAAGATATATTCAAATAAATATAAAAAGCCAACGAATATTATATATGTTAAAATTTCGTTGACTAAAATTAAATCTTCATATATAATATAAATTATTAATTTAATATTATATATGGAGGTTTTTTTATGGAAGGTAATGTAACCGCATTGTTAGCATTAGCTACCGCTAGTGTTATAACTGTTTTAGGGGGAGCTACTTTGAAAAACAAACAAATTGAGCGTGATACTAAAATTAGTGATCAAGCGGAACAAATCTCAAGTTTAAAAGACGATTTATCACAAGAAAAATCTGACAAGGAATTTTTTATGGGAAAGTGTAGCGAGTATGAAAGAATAATTCAAAATTTAAATTCAACTCACCAAAAAGATGCTCAAAAAATCGAAAGTTTAAAGAGCGATTTATCCCAAAAAAGAAAGCAAATCGCAGAATTAAACCACAGATTAAAATTATTTAAAGGTGCATATCAAAGTTGATCTGTGAAAAATCAAAAACTCTCTGAAAAATTAGCAGGAGCACACTTTCAAAAAAATTAAAATATCTTAACATGAATTAACTGCGAAAATTACAAAATTAAATTTAAAGAGATTTTTTATGAACAAAGTAATAGCAGTTTTAGGCACAGTAGCCGCTATTAGGATGCACTTCTGTAGTATTAGGGGTTACAAACCATATGAAACAAAATAAAATTAAAAATTTACAGTGCACCATAGTCACAAAAGATTTTGCGCTCAGAAAAGAGCAACAGAATTCTCTAGATTTATTAAGTCAATTAATTATAAAACAAAGTAAGATTTTTGGGAAGTAATGGGAGCTTGTAAATTAGTGAACATGAATGTGACCTATTAAACTTACAGTTAGAGAGAAAAAATCAAAGCATAATATGCTCAAATTTAGCACTTATGAATAAATTAGACTTTGTAAAATTTATATTATCATGGTGTAAAACTATAATCAATATTTGTTTTATGCCCTGATGATTTATTATTATTTTATAATTATTGTTAAAAAATATAAATATTAATGATGTTTCCAAATAATTTTAATTTTCCCGTAATATATTAAAGGATTACGGGAATTTTTTCACCCATATTGGTCTTAATCTTTATATGTTGTTGTGCCTCTAATATATTTTTAATTTATGTAGTTAATTATTTTTATATAAAAGATAGATTGTTATGAAAGCATTAAATTATATATTGACATTTTAATAAATTAGAGGTAGAATGATAATATCATAAGGTATTGAAAAAATACCTGTGAAATTTAAATTTTAAGGAGAAATAAATATGAACAAAGTAGTTGCAGCAGTAACCGCAGCAGTAGCATCACTTGGATTATTAGCAGGATCTTTCTTAGTAGGAAGATATTTTGGTAAAAAAGCAGCTCTAGTTAACTCTGACGAAGACAACAAATAAAAATTCTTTAAGAAGAATTAATTTTAAAAACCTAATGTTTTATAACAAAACATTAGGTTTTTTAATGTGCAAATTTTAGAAATTATTGTTTTGATTGCTCTTGTTTTGACCTTGGTTCTGGTTATTTTTGTTTTGACAGTTGTTTGGGCTGTTTTTGTTCTGTCCTTGGTTCTGATTGTTGTTATTCTGGCTGTTGTTTTGATTGTTATATTGATTTTTCAATTTTGTCACCTCCACAAACATATTATTTGCAGTGAAAGTTTTTATTATTCAAAATTAAAATTTTACAATATATTTTTATTTTATACTATAAATCTACATACATTTGCCACTATAAAACAAATCAGCAACCCCATAATCGTAGGGATTAAGAAAGATAATGCTGTCCATTTCCAGCTTCCAGTTTCTTTTTTTATTGTCCAACACGTCGTCCCACATGGGAAATGCATCAGTGAAAATAGCATCGTACATATAGCAGTCACCCAAGTCCAACCGTTGGCAACCAGTAAATTGTACAAATCCGAAAGAGAATCAAACTCATTTATGCTCCCTGTACACATATAACTCATTATTATTATTGGTACAACTATTTCATTCGCTGGAAATCCCAAAATAAATGCCATTAAAATTACTCCGTCCATACCCACTAATTTAGCGAACGGGTCTAAAAAGTTAGCACAATGCAATAAAATACTCGTGTTATTAACATATATGTTAGACATAAGCCATATTACCACTCCAGCCGGAGCCGCTACTACCATTGCTCTTGCTAAAACAAAAATTGTTCTGTCAAAAATGGACCTCACTATAACCTTTCCAACTTGTGGACATCTGTATGGCGGCAACTCCAGCGTAAACGACGACGGCACGCCCTTTAATATTGTTTTAGACAGGATACTCGACAATAAAAATGTCATGGCTATTCCAAATAATATAACCGCTGTGAGTATCAACGTGGAAGTTATGGATTGTAACGGAGCTATAACCGCTCCAACAAAAAACATGGTTATTATAGATATAAGCGTGGGAAATCTTCCGTTACATGGCACAAAATTGTTAGTAATTATTGCTATGAGTCTCTCTCTCGGCGACTCTATTATTCTGCAGCCTATCACCCCGCAGGCATTACAGCCGAATCCCATACACATTGTTAAAGCCTGTTTTCCGTGGGCACATACTTTTTTGAACATTTTATCCATGTTAAATGCAACTCTCGGCAAATAACCGATGTCTTCTAAAAGCGTAAACAAAGGGAAAAATATCGCCATCGGCGGCAGCATAACCGAAACCACCCAAGCTAACGTTCGATACATCCCCAGTACCAATACTCCATACAACCAATCAGGTGCATTCATTCTTTGAAACAACACCGTTAGCTGGTCCTGAACCCAGAATAATCCAGAGGCTATCAACTCCGAAGGATAATTTGCTCCGGTTATTGTAAGCCAAAATATACCCATCAGCAAGAGTATCATTACAGGTATACCTGTTTTCGGTGAAGTTAATATTCTATCAATTTTTCTGTCTCGCTCATTGTATGATTTATTCCCAAGTTCCACACATTTATTATATATGTCCTCTGAGTGTTTCACTATTTTACCAACAATTTCATCTCTTATCATGTTATCTTTTATTCCAGAATCATTTAATCTTTCGTGTTCATCGTTTATAACACTCATTATTTTTTCATTTTCAAGTAAATCATAACCTATACATTCATTTATAGAATTATTTAATTTTTTGTCCATATCTAGAAGACGTATGCTAACCCAACGAACGTTCATTTTATTTTTTATTATAGGTCTAACAACGTCCTTTATTGCCTTTATGGAACGTTCTAGCTGGGTGTCGTATCTAGTTACAACGCTAAACGTTTTTTTAATTCCGCACGAAACATAATAAACTTGTTCAATTAATTCATCTAGTCCCTCCCCTTTACACGCACTAGTTCCAACAACAGGAACTCCTAATTGTAAAGAGAGTTCGTCTAAATCTATGTTTATCTTCTTCTTTTTTGCTTCGTCCATAAGGTTTACGCACACAACAACCTTTTTAGTAACCTCTAGTATCTGTAGGGTGAGGTTTAAATTCCTTTCAAGGCACGTTGCATCCATAACAACAATAACCGTATCCGGATGTTCAAAACATATGAAATCTCTGGCTATTTCCTCTTCAACTGAATTTGCCATTAATGAATATGTCCCGGGAATGTCTATAAGATTAAATTTAACATCCTTATATTCATACTTCCCTTTTGCGTTTGCAACTGTTTTTCCGGGCCAGTTACCTGTGTGTTGTCTTAACCCTGTCAAGCTATTAAACACTGTACTTTTCCCAACATTTGGGTTTCCTGCTATTGCTATTACTTTTTCATTTTCGCTTCTATTTTTTATGTCTAAGTTTTCAGACGACGCTGCTTCTTTTACAGATTGCTTAGTTAATCCCATAAAAAATTCAACTCCATTACGCTGTATTATAGTTTTGTTTAAACGTTTGTATCCACTATAATTTTTTGTGCATCCTCAGACCTTAGCGCTATAACTGCTCCTCTTATCGAATATGCGACAGGGTCCCCTGCTGGACTGTTGTGTAGTGCTTCTATTTTTGTCCCCTCAACAATCCCTAAGTCTAGCATTCTGCGCCTTAAGTTTCCCGTTGAAAATATTTTTTTAACTCTCCCTATTTGTCCTATAGAAATCTGGTTTAAAGGCTTTATTAACCTGTCCATTATCCTCATCTCCTTTAAAAGACATAATTATATCTTTAAACATCTACCTACCCATGTTTCCATTATTATCATATGTTCGGGCACTGTTTACTGTGATAATTTTATACTTAAAATAAAAAATAAGACACATAATTAAATTACGTGTCTTAAAAATTTCTATATTATTTAATTGGTGTAATTATAAACCAAGATTGACAAAAAATATAAAGCGTATATGTGAGCGGGGTAAAATATGTAAAACAGCCTTTTAGCAGACCTACCTTTTTGTCCGTTATACATAAACAGCACCACTGTAACTATTAACTGTGCTAAAACTGATGCTGTGAAATATCCCGGTGCGTGTACAGACATATAAGCGTCATACATAGAAAAAGATGAAATAACCATCCACAACGCATTAAATATACCGTATATAGATATTCTCCACATCTTTTTATTCCTCAATAAATAAAGTATCAACGCTCCGATTATCGCATCTAATCCCGCCTCTCCAAAACTAAGACTAAACGGATTAAATCTTACTATCGCCATGAAAAGCCAACTATAATTTTGCATTACTCCCGTTGAAACCATAGCAAAGTATAAAAACCATATGAAAGCTTCGCCTATCAGCGGCGTGAGCATAAGAAGAATACCTATTCCTTTGTTCTGTCTAAACTCGGATACTCCGCTTAAAAATACTAAAACCATTACATACGGAAATATTATGTTGTTTGAAACAAACATTCCATCTCCACGCTGAAATAAATACATTGTAACCAAATTAAATATCGACATGAACGACCCCAGAAGATACATTCTCAATATATACTTTTTCCTGTTTGAAGTGTGTATAAACCCTTCGACCACCATAAATAAAAACAAAGGATAAGCAATCGTTCCAATATGGTCAACAAACCCTGGAATATGGTTTGTAAAATTAAAAAATTCATATATATGTGATATGAACATCGTTACCAATGCAATTATTTTTACTTCGAATCCTGTTAACCGCTCTATACTTTTAACATTATTATTTAACATTTTTAACCTCCTATCCACTCTACGTCAGCCCGACATTTACAACATAATCTCCGCATGACCACATTCCGTCGCCTTGTATCACAATCTTAGCCGGAACTTCCATATGACCCGTAACCTCTTCTTTGCCAGCGAAGTCCACTTCTATCGTAATGTCGGCAGGTTTCAATGCGTTTATTTTGTTAGCCTGCCCCACACAAATCACGTTTAGTCCTCCGCTGTAAATACTAGCTTTTTTCCCTTGCGGCTCGTTCAATATCTTAAATTGCGTTGCCCATACGCTTTTTTCCTTAAATGCATTCATATTGAGCTTAACCGTCGCATTATACACGTTACTTAAACTTTTACATCCTGTTGGCAAGTTTATCGTAACATCAAATGAATCGTTACTTAAATTAATATTTTTAAAATCTATTGGTGATAGCTGTAATTTTTCACAATCATTTATAACGTCCTTAGGACCTGCTATCTCTAAAACACTAGGAGTTATTTTAGAAATTATGTCCCTCTTGTCAATTCCATTTGGTACGTTTGAAAACTCCGCCTCTATTGGTACTTCCTTTCTCTCCAGTACCGGAACCGTCACATCTACTTCCGACACACTTGCTGTAATTGCTTCATTTGAGATTGGTTCGTCGTATGCGTCATAAAAGCTTAGCGGAACTCGTGTCATTGCGGACTCCTGCAATTCACCTTGAATTTCCCCTTGCGCCACAACCTTCTTTATTTTGGATATTTCAGATTCCGGTCCCGACAACACAACCGTTTGCGAAGATAAAACCGTACTTCCAACGAAATAATCTGGATTAGCCGTAAACGAAATTTTAGGCTCAATTGTGAACTCTGCTTCCCTGTATCTGTCAACAACAACGGTTATGAACGCCGGCTGTACCGCTGACGCAAATTCATAGTCGTTTAATATACTGGCTTTTTTGGCCGTAAGTTCAAGGGTGTAGTTCCCGGGCGCTGTTATCGTTGACGCTGCCTGCTGTGCCACAACTTGTATGTCATTGTTTGTAACCTGACCAACAATTACTCTATTTCCCTTTATCGGCACCGAAACTTTAACATCTTGTCCGCTAAATATCCTTAGTCCATCTTGCACCGCACTGTCAGAAAGCTGTATTGAAACCGGTATTCCCGATATGGTCACAGGGTGACTATTTTCGTCGTTAGCCGCCACGATTATCCATATTACAAACGACAATATCACTGAAAATGCAATGGTAAATCTGTTATCGTAAAATAGGGTTCCTACCCTTAGGTTTCTTAATTTATGTATATATTCCTTCATGTTAACACATTTCTTCATCTCAGACTTCATCCTTTCCGTCTGATTTTTTTAGCGACGACACTATATTTTTAACCGATGATGGCAAATCTCTGTTGCCTTGTATTAAAAGGGCTTCAAGCTCTGCTTTCAAAGTGTCTTTACTATGGTTTTTAGTAAGTACGCCATTAAGAGCAACCGATATTCCTCCTGTTTCCTCCGAAACAACGACTGCCACGGCATCTGAATTTTCGCTTATTCCTATCGCTGCACGATGTCTTGTCCCCATGTCGGTGCTTATTCTTTCATTTTTACTAAGAGGTAATATACAGCCTCCGGCATATATTATTCCATCTTTTATAATCATTGCCCCGTCGTGTAAAGGCGCTTTGTTGAAAAATATATTCCCTATAAGCTCCATCGACGGAACTCCTTTTATAAGTGTTCCTGTGTCGATAATATCGCCAAGCTTTGTTTTCCTCTCAAAAACTATCAGCGCACCCACCTTAGACTTACTAAATATTCCACACACTTCCGACACTGTGTTTATTACCCTTTTCATTTTTTCAGAGTACGAACTGCTCCCATTCAAAATATTGTTGATAGACCAGTAATCGCCAAGCTGACTTCTTCCTATATGCTCCAAAGCTCGTCTTAGCTCCGGCTGGAACACTACTATCAAAGCAAGCACTCCAAATTGATAAAAATTATTGAGTATTGTGCTAAGCATTCTAAAATTCAGCTGATAAGAGAGAACATAAGCAAACACTAATATAAGCAGCCCTTTAACAAGTTGCTCTGCTCTGGTTTCTCTTATCAGCTTTATAAAGCCATATATTAAACACGCCACTATTATTACATCTATAAAATCTACAATCGTAAATGTCTTCATCAGACCAATAAACGACTTCCATACACTTATTGAAAATTCCATTTTATTCTTCCTTCCGACTTTTAAAAATCTTTTTAAGCGGAATTACCTTTTTATACATATTATTCATTTTATCATAAATATCGTAAAATTCAAGTGGTTAATAGAAAAATTTACGACATTTTTTGTATTACATTTACCAAGCGGTCTATTTCTCCTTGGCTAGTAAACACAGAAGGACAAACCCTCACTGCTCCTCTTTCGAGAGTACCCGCAAACTTGTGCGCTGCAGGAGCACAGTGTAGTCCCGACCTTACCTCTATACCGTTAGAATCTAATATGTTGCCCACTGATTCGCTGTCTTTCCCCTTTATATTAAAGCTTACCACGGGCGCAAAATATTTTTTGTCTGGTCTTGGCATGTAAAGCTCAACGTGTTTCATTTTTTCAACCCTGTCGTAGAAGCAAGTCATTAATTTACTTTCGTGGTCACGTATTTTTTCTATTCCCATTCTATCAACATACTCCATTCCGGCTCTAAGACCAGCTATACCTATAATGTTAGGCGTTCCACTCTCTAGTTTCTCAGGCATATCGCTCGGTTGATAATAAGACAAAGAATTTGTTCCTGTTCCACCTTCGATTATAGTGTTAAGTCTGTTAGCGCTTGAGGCTATCAACATACCCGTGCCCATAGGTCCATACAAACCTTTATGTCCTGCCAAACACAGATAATCTATATTATACTTCTCCATATCTAGCTCCACAAGACCTGCTCCTTGAGCTGCATCAACCATCATTGGTATTCCGTAGACCTTCGCCAAAGCGGCTATTCTTTCTATTGGAAGCTTTATACCCCAAACATTTGACGCACACGTACACACTATTAACGCTGTTTTAGATGTTATACATTTTCTAAAAGAGTCTACTGTTTTATCGTTGTCGCCCGGGTAAACCTTGGCAGTTGTGTGAGTTACTCCACGTTCCTCCAATTTTTTCAAAGGACGCATTATAGCGTTATGCTCCAAGCAAGACGTTACAACATTATCCCCCGGCTTTAGTAGTCCCTTTAACACCATATTTGTTGCGTGAGTACAATTTAAAGTAAACGCCACGCATTCCTCCCCCGGAGCATTAAACATTTTTGCCGCAACTCTCCTGCACTCGTATATTTCGAGCGCAGATTCCATCGACATTTTATGTCCACTTCTCCCGGGGTTTGCCCCATATTTCTTCATAGCCTTCGTCATTGCGTTATATACTTGCGGTGGTTTTGGATAAGTTGTTGCTGCGTTATCTAAATAAATCACCTTAAATCCCCCTTTGTGGTACGTCCTATTACCTTTATCCCTTTTCTTATTAACAATCTTTCCGCCTCACCAGTCCGCTGCGGAACGTATATGCTGTATCCGCAACTCCCGCTGTTCTCACCCTTAGGCGTACGTGTTAATGTTGCTCTAAACCCATTTTTACGCAATATTTCTCTGCCCTTCATTGCGTATGTAATAGACGTGACCATAATTAAAGGCTTGCTCATTAGCATCACCTCATTAGTTTTTTTATTATGTATTATATGCACAAAGCAACATTAATGATAATAACTATTAGTTATAGCTGTTATTTCATGAATTTATAAATTTTTTCACACTTAAAACAACTAATTTTAAAAATACAGCTCATTAAAAAAAGCTACCTTTAAAATTAAAGGTAGCCTTTTCTTAGTTTATCAAACACACAGCATGAGCCGAAATACCTTCTAAACGTCCTGTAAATCCGAGGTGCTCTTCGGTCGTGGCTTTAATGTTTATTTGAGATTCGTTTATATCACAAACTTTACAAATATTTTTTTTCATTTGAGGAATATAGCTGCTCATCTTAGGTGACTGAGCTATTATCGTACTGTCTATATTAACTATATTATATCTAAACAATTTAAGTTCATTACAAACTGTTTTTAGCAAAAACAGACTATTTGCATCTTTAAAATTACTATCTGTGTCGGGAAACATTCTTCCAATGTCGCCCAAAGTAGCCGCTCCAAGAAGAGCATCCATTATAGCGTGAATTAACACATCTGCATCAGAATGTCCAAGTAAGCCCTTTTCGTTAGGTATATGAACGCCGCCTATTATTAATTTTCTTCCCTCAGCCAGTTTATGCACATCATAACCATGTCCTATTCTCATCGTTTTTCCTCCAAGTTATACACCCTAAAAGCATTTTCCTTAGCAGCTAACAACACTTCATCAACGCTAATTCCCTTTACATCAGCTATTTTTTGTGCTGTGTACTTTATATGTGACGAGTCGCACCTTTTACCTCTAAAAGGTTCGGGAGTCATATAAGGAGCGTCTGTTTCTAAAACCAAGCTACTAAGCGGCACATATTCAGCGACCTTTAACCTGTTTTTTGCGTTTTTGAACGTTACCGCTCCACCTATGCCTATATACATTCCCATATTTACAATTTCTTTTGCCGTTTCAACACTTCCCGAAAAACAATGTACTATCCCTTTTGGATTGTATTTTTTTAATATGTCCATGGTGTCCATATGAGCGTCCCTACTGTGAATAACCACCGGCATATTTGTGTCTAACGCAAGCTTTAATTGCCTTTCAAACATTTCTTTTTGTTTCTCTGAATTTTCTTTATCAAAATGATAGTCAAGTCCTATCTCGCCTATCGCAACCACTTTTTTATTGTCTTTTATCATTTTGTAAAGCTCGTCTGTAAAATCGTCGGTCAAGCCTTCAAGACACTCGGGATGTACCCCAACCGTTGCCCATACATTTTCATAATTATTGGCTATCTCTATCGACTTTTTTGACGTTTCCATACTTGCCCCAACATTAACTATTCCACACACCTCTGTTGACAGCAGATGCTTTAATAGCAAATCTTTATCTTCTAAAAAGGCGTCATCATCGTAGTGCGCATGAGAGTCGAATATCTGTTCCACATTTTTACCTTCTTTCCTAATCTTTACATAAAATTATTTGCTGACTTTACACAAAGCCAGCATTTTAATAATTTAAATCTATCTTATTTTACTACCAGCCGGTATGTCGTCTAAAAATATCACTCTAACATCGCCGTCTTTAGTCTCTGCCGCTAAAATCATACCGTTACTCTCAACTCCACACAATTTAGCTGGCTTTAAATTACACACAAGTATAACACTTTTCCCAACAAGCTCTTCTGGCTTATAATAATTTGCTATACCCGATGCAACTGTTCTTTGACTTTCCCCGTCATTTAAAGTAAGCTTCAAAAGCTTCTTAGATTTTTTTACAGGCTCACATTCTTCTATCTTTGCAGCCTTTAGCTCTACCTTGGCAAAATCTTGTATGTCTATTAAACTAACACAATTTTGTGGTTTCTCGTTTTCCTTTTTTCCCGCTGATTTTTCTTTATCTTCTTCGCTACTATTATCACTTTTATTTGGGAACAATTTTTGAAGTTCGCTCATTTCTTTTTCAACATCTATACGTGGGAAAAGAGCCTCTCCTTTTTTTATTTCCGCATCATCAGGCAAAATTCCCCATTCGTTTGCACTGTCCCATGTACAAACATCTTCGCCGGCTCCGATTTTCTCCTGAATTTTTTTCGATGTTTCCGGCATAAACGGACTTATAAGTATAGACACTATCCTCAAGCACTCACACAAATTATAAAGAACTGCTGCTAGTCTGTCTTTACTCTCCTCGTGCTTGCCAAGCTCCCATGGCATTGTTTCATCTATATATTTATTGCACCTCGATATTAAAAGCCACACTTGCGCTAATGCTGAGGAAAATCTAAATTCGTCCATTCTCTTAGCGTATTCACTACGCAAATTTTTAGCCATTATTATTAACTCGTTGTCTATATTACCAGCCTTTTTCTCAGACGGTATCCTCCCGCCAAAGTATTTATTTACCATGGCTGTGGTTCTCGAAACAAGATTTCCTAAATCGTTTGCTAAATCATAGTTTATTCTATTTACAAGTGCTTCATTTGTAAACATTCCGTCTGAGCCGAAAGGTATCTCCCTTAAAAGGAAGTATCTTATAGCATCCACTCCATACCTCGAGCATAATATTTCAGGGTCAACAACATTGCCCTTAGATTTTGACATTTTTTCACCATTACCAAAAAGAAGCCATCCATGACCATATATTTTTTTAGGAAGCGGCAAGTCTAACGCCATTAAGATTGCAGGCCATATCACAGCGTGAAACCTTACTATCTCCTTACCTACGAAATGTACATCCGCCGGCCAATATTTTTTGTAATCGGAATCATCATCAGACGCAAACCCTTGGGCAGTAATGTAGTTAGTAAGAGCGTCTAGCCAAACGTAAACAATGTGTTTTTTGTCAAATTCCACAGGTATTCCCCATGTAAAGCTCGTTCGGCTCACACATAAATCATTTAATCCACTTTCAATAAATTGAATCATCTCATTTCTGCGACTCTCCGGTTGAATAAAATCAGGGTTATCTTTATAAAGCTTTAAAAGTTTATCGGCATATTTAGAAAGTTTAAAGAAATAAGCCTCTTCCTCTTCCCATTTTACTTCTCTTCCGCAGTCTGGACACTTTCCATCTTTTAGCTGAGTCTCGGTAAAGAATGATTCACACGGAGTGCAGTACCAGCCTTTATAGCTACCTTTGTATATTTCGCCTTTGTCATAAAGCTGTTTAAATATTTTTTGCACAGCTTTTTTATGATATTCGTCTGTAGTACGAATAAATTTATCATTCGATACACCTAATATTTTCCACAAATCTTTAAAATGAGCCGCTATTTTGTCAACATACTCCTTCGGCGAAACGCCCGCTTTCTTAGCGTTAAGCTCTATTTTTTGACCATGTTCATCCGTCCCGGTTAAGAACATAACGTCAAATCCCTGCATTCTTTTGTATCTAGCCGCAACGTCTGCCGCAACAGTACTGTAACTATGCCCTAAGTGAGCATTTCCTGATGGATAATATATTGGTGTTGTTATATAAAATTTTTTCGTGTTACCCATTTATAGCACCCCTATCAATATTCAATATTCATTTTATATTATATCACTTTTTAACGGTAAATAAAAGATTAAGATTACGCACAAGCAAATTAAAAGCCTATGAAAATTAAAATTCACAGGCTTTTAAATGTTTAAATTTTATACTAATATAAGTGAAAAATCCAAGCTATAATTCCGTAAACAACCGACGACGTTATTCCAAACACCAAAACTGGTCCTGCTATCACAAACATTTTAGCTCCTATCCCCATAATGTGACCCTCGCTTTTAAACTCTATCGCAGGGGCAACTATTGAATTTGCAAAGCCCGTTATCGGAACAAGCGTACCTGCTCCACAATGCTTTGCTATATTGTCATAAACTTTAAATGCTGTTAAAAGTGCGCCCAACGCCACTAGCGTTATCGAAACCACTGCTCTTGAATCTTTTTGAGTCATTCCTAAGTTCATGTATAAATTACCTAGCGCCTGACCTATTGTACATATTATTCCTCCCGATATAAACGCTAGAAACATATCCTTCCATATCTTGCTTCCGGGTGATGCTTGGTCTGTCATTTTGGAGTATTCATCCGGTGTAATCTTCATGTTTATCACATCCTTTTATATTATATTTTGTCTCGGGCAAGTCTCTCTATACATAATTTTAAATAAAAAATCTTTGCACCCCTACATACAATCTGTACGGCGCAAAGATTACGTTTATAAATCTTAATTTAAGCATTAATATATCTCAAATATATTTTTTATTTCTTTAATGTCCTTAGTTTTGGTTAAAGCAAGAGAAAGTAATATTCTTGCCTTTTGCGGCGACAAAGTATTAGCACACACTCCTTTGTCCTCAACCGTTAAGTCTTCACCCGTGACAAGTCCATTTAAAATTCTTGAACTCCTTACCACAGGATATCCGCTTTCCACGGCTTTTCTGATTTTGTCATTCCAGATTATACTGCTTCCTCCACAGCCCGCTCCTGCAATTACAAGCCCATCAGATACTTCCATAGCATATTCTAACATTCTTACATCGGCGTCCGCATAAAAATACACTACTCCAACATTCGGCAACTCTTCTATATTAGACACATCAAATTCAGAATCAACCGTGTGCTTTTTTAGAGAAGCATTGTAAAAATAAACCTTGTCGTCTCTCATAAAGCCTAAGCTTCCTAAATCTCTTTGGTTAAATGCATCTGTTTTATATGTGTTAACCTTTTGTATATCTCTAGCCCCATATATACCGTCTGAGAACACAACAAGCACACCTTTTCCCACAGCCTCATCGCTTTTTGCCAAAGCAACAGCTTGATATAAATTAAACGGTCCGTCCGGACTGGTTGCTGTTGCTGGTCTCATTGAGCCTGTTATAACAACCGGTTTATTTGTTTTAACAGTTAAATTTAAAAAGTATGCAGTTTCTTCAAGAGTGTCTGTTCCGTGGGTTATCACAAAACCATCTATCTCGTCGCTCTTCGCCATTTCATTGATACTATTTGCTAAATTCACCCAGTCTTTACGTGTTATATCGCAACTATCTACGCTCAACACATCCCTCATAGACAAATTAGCAAGTTCGTGTATATGTGATATTCCGGCAGTTAAGTTTTCTATATTTATTTGACCCGTGTCGTAAGAAGCTGTCTTTCCTGTTTCGCCAACTCCTGCAATGGTACCGCCCGTACCAATAATCATTATATTCTTCAAATTGGAAATTTTATCCATTATCGAAAACCTCCGAATACGCTATAATTAATTCATATACTTATAAATATATTACTTTTCGTTAATTTTTACAAGCTTATTTCTAATAAAATCTGGTCTATTACCTTGTGGGCTATTTCTCTTTTCGACATCTTATTTAATTTTACCTCTACATCCTTAGTGATAATTGTTGCAACATTCATGTCGTTAGTAAACTCCGCCCCAGTCGACTTTAAGTTACTTGTTATAATCATGTCTAAATTTTTTCTTTTTAATTTTTCCCTTGCCTTTTCGAGTATATTTTGGGTTTCGTGCAACATTCCACATATGAATTGATTCTTCTTTTTTCTTTCTCCTATATATTCAAGTATGTCTGGGTTTTTTCTTAATTTTAAATTTATAACGTCTTCATCGGACGATATTTTTTGTAAATTAGTCCTGCTCGGCGCATAATCAACCACACCGGCTGTCTTTATGATAATGTCCTGATTTGCAAAATTATTGTTTACTGCCATAAACATATCTTTTGCACTCACCACATCTATTATCTTAACAAAGCTTGGTTTGTGTAGCCCTGTTTTACCGGTTATAAGCGTAACGTCGGCGCCCCTTAGCATACAAGCCTTTGCTATTTCATAACCTGTTTTTCCTGTGGACATCGTTGTTATACATTTTAAAGGGTCAATAGTTTCACACGTTGGTCCGGCTGTAACAAGTACCTTCTTACCGATAAGGTCTTTTTTATATGCTATACATCTTTCTATATGGTCGAATATTTCCTCATCAGACGCCATTTTATAATAATCTGAATTGTTGCCGTTTATATCTAAAAGTTTTGGGTTTATAACGTCAAAGCCATATGCTCTTAAAATATCTATATTATCTTGAACAATAGGATTTTTTTGAACATTCAAGCTCAATGCCGGCGCCACTAGTTTAACACAATTACTTGCTAACACCGTTTTTGTGAGCATATCATCTGCCATTCCCCTCGAAAGCTTTGATATAGCATTCGCCGACGTTGGAGCTATAATAATCAAGTCTGCACTCTTCGACAGTATATTACCATCATTTTCAAGACTATAGTCTTCATCTGAAACGTTAACAAAACACTTATTATGAGTGATAGATTCAAACATAATCGGATTAATATATTTTGTTGCCTCCTCGGTCATCAGGACATGTACATCTGCTTTTTGCGAAACTAAATATCTTGCTATATTTATAGCTCTATACGTAAGCGGACTTCCGGTTACGCCTAAAATCATAGACCTTCCCAAAAACACTTTTTTCACCCTCTCCATATAAATTTATCGTAAAATTTCAGCTCTTATCCGACACGTAAGCACCATCACCGCTTTCGTCCACTTTGACTAACCATTCGCCTTTCATATATGATTCATAAATGTAGCTAATCATCAAATCTAAACTAAAAAAAGGTGTGTCACTTTTAAATTTATGCGCAACTCCCTCCCAGCTTAAAACCGTCTTTTCACATGTATCGCTTGTAAATAGTTGATAATGCACTCCTGTTTTATTAAGTTCTCCTGCTTTAATCATTCCGTTAGTTTGAAGCTGTTTTATTAATTCTCTATAATCTAAAGTACGTGTAATATTTTTCATTGTATTAAGATGTTTTTTTAATTCTTCATCATAATTAATACCTGTAATTTTCTTGAAATTTTTTATTAAATCTTGATAATATAAAGTATTTGTAGCGCTCTCCACATTTTTTAACAAAGCGCCAACCGTAAATTTTCTTGGGGGGCTCATCAAAATCCCGCTAATAAGCCTATTCCATCCTTTGTACTCCTTCACCATACAACCTTTATTAACTTCTAGCCACTTTTCTCTTTTGGTTTTTAAATTTTCTAATCTTGTAGTTTCCGTATCTATTTTCTCTTTTAATGATTCCCATTTACTTAAGGCATTGTCAATACTCTTTACAGTGTTGTCAATGTAACTTAGGTGAGTTTGTTGTGTTTTCATTTCATCTAAATACTTATTATTAACAATTCCAATTCTTAATTTCTTTAAATTTTTCTTTTGGTTTTTTAAAAATTCAGCTTGCTTGTTTGTTACATATAAACAAATTTGCAACTTTCCCAGTTTGCTAAAAATCCTTTCATCTTTATATTCATCTTGAGTTGCTTTAATGCAATCCTCAAGTTTTTTTATAGCAATTTTTTCTTTGCAATTATTCAATTCTTCTACCAATCCCTTTGCCGCATACTCAGAGTTTATCCCAGCCATATCTTTTACCGCCTGTTTTTCTTTTTCAAGCTTCTCTTTTTGCCTTTGAAGCTTTATTTCCTGCTTTTCACGCTCGGCTTCTGCCCTCTTTTGTTCGGCTTCTGCCCTCTTTTGTTCCGCTTCCTTGTTTTTACGTTCCGCTTCTGTTTTTTTTAGTTCTTCTTCCTGCTTTTTTATTTTTAGTTCCGCTTCTTTAGCTTGAGCCTCCAGCTCCACATTTTTAGTTTCTTTTGCTACCTTTTTGATTTTCTCAACTATATCTTTATATTCCTTTTGTTTTGAATTCAATTCCTTTTTTACTTTTTCGTATTCTGAATTTTTGTCACCAATTTTTTTATTAATTTCATAAAATTGATTTTGAATTTCTTCAAGATTTTCTTTTGCTTGTTTAAAATTTTCTTCTTGCGCTTTAGTAATTATGTCGTTTTCTTGAAGTTTTTCAATAGTTTGTTGTAAAAGCTTGTTATCTATAAAATGCGTTTTTATTAGTGCCCTTCTTTCGGTATTAGTCCCATGTTGAGAATAATCAAGCAAATCTTGATATAATTTCCTCATAAATTCAGTATCTATAGGGAGTTTTGGAAATCCAAAATAATTTACATCTCTATCTAATTTTTTTATGCCGTCTATAGCATCAGCCACTATTTTATCGTAGCTATAGGACTGTTTTTTAAAAGTTTTTCTCATTCTACCCCAAATTGATAGCTGTCCTTCTAAATAGCCAACTAACTCTAAAGCACCCTTTCTTGTTGACAATTTTTCAACGCCTTTTGGTGGGACCGTTACCTTAGGAATTTTTACTGACATTGCAATCTCTCCTTTGTAAAATAAATTGTAAATAATATTTTTTATTATATATCTTTATTGTTTTTAAGTCAATATATTTTGCATATTTTGTCTTTTAAACTTTAATTAAATATATTTATATTCAACACATCTTATTTTATTTATGATTAAATCATTACTAAATAAATTCTATTTTTGCTGAATTTTAAACATTCAAATCATTAATTAAGTATAATAAATCACATATTAGTATAAACTATTATCGTTTTACAAGCCGGTTGAGTCTTTATAAGTTGCCAAACTTATTGATTTATGACAGATAATGTTATATAATGTAAGAACACAAATTAGTTTAATATATGTACTCTTAGGAGAGTGTGATTTTATAATGAAAAAAAAAGACGACAGATACGGTGACCACTACAGATATTATCAAGGAAAAAACAGCGAATATGTTGATATTTCTTCAGGTAGTCGAAGAGGTCCTAAAAGAAAATTTCCGTGGCTTAGGGTGTTTTCAATTTTGTTTTTTTCAATCTTGGGGACCGTCGGGGGATTAATGATTTACGTGTATAACACTTTAAACTCCGTCAACTATGATGATTTATCCGATGAACAACATCCATCAGCTGCTTCCGAACCGGAAGACACTTATTTAAACGACTCGATGATTTTAAACGTGTTACTTCTCGGAACAGATACAAGGTCTGACAGTGATAATGGTCGAAGCGACAGTACAATGCTTATTTCACTTGACCTCAAGCACAAAAAAATTAAAATTACTTCCCTCATGAGGGATATATGGGTTCAAATCCCCGGCTATCACAAGGACAGGCTCAACGCCGCTTACTCTTATGGTGGCGCAAAATTAGCTATCAAAACAATTGAACATAATTTTGGAGTTCACATAGACAGATATGCCTCGGTTGATTTTAACGGATTTGCCAAAATTATAGATGCTCTTGGTGGGGTTGACATGAAGTTGACCGACAAAGAAATCGCTTATGTAAATTCTGATTCTCAAAGTCAAACCAAAATTGTTGGTACAGGAGTCGTCCATCTAAACGGTCTTCAAACTTTAAGTCATGCTAGAAATCGTCATAGCGCCGGTTCAGATTATGACCGTACTCAACGACAAAGAAATGTTATGATAGCTGTAATTGAAAAATTCAAAACCGCCAGTATTCCTCAAATAACAAAGGCTATTTCAGATGTTGCACCTTTAATTACAACCAATTTTAAAACTTCAGAAATAACAAAATTGGCTTCTAACGTTGCTAGCTATTCAAAATTTACGAACGAAGAATTTAGGTTGCCGACAAATGATAATGTTAGAAACGAAACTATTGACCAAAAAATGGTTTTGGTAATTAACGACATGACGAAAGCTAAATACGATTTAGCAAAGTTCATTTATGAAGACAGTATTGAAAAATAAAAGACTTTACCGTTTGGTAAAGCCTTTTTTATTGCACTATTTTTTATTTTCTGTTAGCTTTTTTAAGTCTTTGCTCTTTGCTTAATATCATTTTACGGAGTCTGATACTCTTAGGCGTAACCTCAACAAGCTCATCGTCATTTATAAATTCAAGCGATTGCTCCAAGCTGAGTATGCTCGGCGGAGTTAAGCTTAGTGCGTCGTCTGAGCCTGAAGCTCTTGTGTTTGTCAGGTGCTTCTTCTTACACACATTAACAACTATGTCATCAGATTTCGGGCTCGCTCCAACAATCATTCCCTCGTAAACAGGTACGCCCGGTCCAACAAACAATCTTCCACGCTCTTGAGCAGCATACAATCCATAACCTGTAGTTTCGCCGGTCTCATGCACGATTAAAGACCCCTGTTGACGTTGTACAATAGTTCCCTTATAAGGTTCATATCCGTCGAACACATGGTTCATTATACCATTTCCGTTAGTGTCGGTTAAAAATTCGGTTCTGTAACCCATCAAGCTTCTTGACGGTATTTTAAATTCTAGGTGAGTTGTTCCACCGTCTTTAACCTTCATGTCTATCATTTCCGCCTTACGAGCACCTAATTTTTCCATTACAGCTCCAACGTAGTTATCCGGAACTTCTATCATTAAGGTTTCTATAGGCTCATATTTCTTACCGTCAACCTCTTTCATAATTACTTTTGGTCTTGACACTTGAAATTCATAATTTTGTCTGCGCATTGTTTCTATCAGTATTGAAAGATGCAGCTCTCCTCTTCCCGAAACCTTGAAAGTATCAGCAGAATCGGTTTCTTCAACCCTCATCGCAACATTTGTTTCTATCTCTTTGAAAAGCCTGTCTCTTAGGTTCCTCGATGTTACAAACTTTCCTTCACGACCCGCAAACGGACTATTATTTACCATGAACATCATAGAAACAGTAGGCTCATCTATCTTTACGAACGGAAGTGGTTCTACCTTATCCAGCGAACAAGCAGTTTCGCCTATGTTTAGGTCTGCTATCCCTGAAACGGCTATAATGTCTCCAAGCTTAGCACTGTCCATTTCCACCCTCTTTAGACCCTCGAATTGATAAAGCTTTCCTATTTTAACATTCTTAACTGTACCATCCCTCTTGCATAGAGCCACAGTTTGTCCGTTTTTAACGTTTCCTCTTTCAACTCTTCCTATGCCTATTCTTCCAACGTACTCATCGTAGTCTATATTTGAGAACAATATCTGAAGAGGACCATCAATCTCTCCTTCCGGAGGCGGAACCTCTTTTACTATTGTTTCAAACAACGGTACTAAATTTTTACCTTCGTCTTCAACATTGTACTTTGCGTATCCGTTACGACCAGATGCATAAACAACAGGAAATTCTAATTGGTCGTCATCTGCGCCAAGCTCAATGAATAGGTCTAGCACTTCGTCAACAACCTCTTCAGGTCTTGCTCCAGGACGGTCTATTTTATTTAACACTACAATAGGCTTTTTTCCTAATCCTAGTGCTTTCTTTAAAACAAATCTTGTTTGAGGCATACAGCCTTCAAATGCGTCAACAAGAAGCACTACTCCGTCTACCATCATTAATATACGTTCCACTTCTCCTCCGAAATCGGCGTGACCCGGAGTATCTACTATATTAATTTTTATATTGTTGTACATGACCGCTGTGTTTTTAGAAAGTATGGTTATTCCTCTTTCTCTTTCCAAATCGTTAGAATCCATTACTCTTTCCGCCACAGATTCATTGCTACGGAATATTCCGCTTTGTTTTAGCATTTGGTCAACAAGCGTCGTCTTACCATGGTCAACGTGCGCTATTATTGCTATATTTCTTAAATCTTCTCTTACTCCCATTTTTTCTCCTCTTCCATTCTAAAAATACAATTAAACTTCTTCGCTTGTCCCGTAGGCTTTGCGAGCTGCCTTTTTTACAGTTTCCATGAGATATTTAAAATCCCCTTCAATCTCGCTCTTGCAGCCAAGAGGTATTTTATCATATACCTCCAGAACCTTACTTCTCATCCACAGACCCGGCGTTATTCTCAATGAATATCCACATCCGTTGTCTACTATCCAATCATAGAAATCAGACTTCGGAACTGAATACGCAGTCAAAAGTAACATTATAACTCCACCGTGGGCAAACACTGCCGATGAAGTCGTGCCACTCCTCATCATTTCTTCAACTATGCCCTCGAACGCCTTACAAACCCTTTTTTGAAAATCAGGTCCGCTTTCTCCGTTCGGAGGCTTTATTTGCTGACCGCTCTCAAGCCATTTCAAAAAGCCTTCGTCTTTAGAAAGCTCTTTGGTTGTCTTACCTTCGTAGTCCCCAAAATTACATTCCCTTAAATCGTCAACTATCTTAATTTCAGACTCGGGATATATTATCTTGCACGTATCCACACACCTCGAAAGCGGACTGCTATAATACAAATCAACTTTAGGATATTCATAATTTTCCCTTAAATCATAAAGCTTTCTTTTGCCTTCGTCACACAAAGGTGTGTCTGTTACTCCAACATACTGTCCTTTAACATTTGCCTCTGTCATTCCATGGCGTATCAAATGGATAACATATGACTTCATTTTAACCCTCCTTTTATCTTTTTCTCGTAATTTTCTTTTCACTTCCTGCAAGCAGTCTTTCTATGTTAGACCTATGTTTTACAATAGCCATCGCAGATATTACAACAGATACTATCGACACAAATATAAGATATGTCAAATTGTAATAAATTTTGTAATTCGTGAAATATGTAAACAAAAATATGGTTGGGAAATAGGCAACAGCCGCCGAAAGCGACGCTAAAGATACAATTTTAGTTACAATAAGTACAACTAAAAATATGGATATTACCACCAAGAAAACTCGCCAATCTATTAAAAGCATTATCGACCAAGCCGTTAAAATACCCTTTCCTCCCCTTAGCCCGAAAAAGCACGGGTAAAGGTGACCAACAACGCAACAAAGACCGCACAAATAACTCATACTTGACAGTAATATTACATCACTCGTTCCTGTTGCTAATGTAAGTATCGTCCTGCCAAGCCACACCGCAACAACTCCCTTTAAGAAATCTCCTGCAAATGTTGCCATAGCCGGCGCCAGTCCCACTGTTCTTAACACGTTTGTGAAACCGGCGTTCCCGCTCCCTTTACTTCTTATGTCTGTCCTATCCCCGGACAGCTTCGCTGCTATAATTGAAAAGCTTACACTCCCTATTAAGTATGATAACACAGAACCTATCAAAAACCATATTCCATACCCCATTAACATACTAAGAAATTCATCTCCTATTATCTTTCTCGCCCTTCTCCCTTATTATAAATCTTATGGGCGTCCCCTCCAAACCAAAAGTACTCCTTATACAATTTTCTATATACCTTTGATATGAAAAGTGAAATAATTCAGCCGTATTAACAAAGCACACGAACGTTGGCGGCTTTACTCCAACTTGAGTCATATAATATATCTTAAGCCTTTTGCCTTTATCCGTTGGAGGCTGTACCCTAGACACTGCCTGCGACAACAAATCATTTATCATACCGGTTGATATACGCATTGCTGCAGAATTTAAAACATGATTTATTAATACAAAAATTCTGTCTAGCCTTTGCCCTGTTTTAGCCGATATAAACACAATCGGAGCATACGACATAAACGCAAATTCTTTTTCTATTTTTTTTCTGTATTCTGTCATAGTTTTGTCGTTTTTCTCGATAGCGTCCCATTTATTGACCACTATAACACTCGCTTTTCCTGCTTCATGCGCCATTCCTGCAATCTTAGTGTCCTGCTCCGTTACTCCCTCGCAAGCGTCAATCATAATCAAACAAACGTCACTACGTTCTATCGCAAGTTTCGCTCTTATTATACTGTATTTTTCTATAGACTCGTTAATTTTACTTTTACGCCTTATTCCGGCTGTATCGATAAAATTATACGTTCCAAAACTATTAGATATTCTCATATCTATGCTGTCACGAGTCGTTCCCGCGACGTTTGATACTATACATCTTTCCTTGCCGGATATACTGTTTATCAGTGAAGACTTTCCAACATTAGGCTTTCCTATTACAGCAATATTTGCATCATCTTCAACTTCTTCATCTGAATAGTCTTCAGGCAAATTATCATAAATTGCATCAAGCAAATCTCCGGTTCCGTGACCGTGCACAGATGAAACCTGAATAGGCTCACCTAACCCCAAATTATAAAATTCGTAAAATTCCGATTCAGGTTCCCCTATTTTGTCGCACTTATTAACACACAACACTACAGGTCTTCCGCTTCTTTTCAGCATTATTGCCACTTCTTCATCAGCCGAAACAACCCCCGATTTAACGTCAACCACCATCACAATAACGTCTGCTGTACTTATCGCAAGCTCCGCTTGTCTTCTCATCTGAGAAAGTATAGGGTCATCTGAAAACGGCTCTATCCCTCCGGTGTCTATTAATTTAACTTTTCTGTTTCTCCACTCACACTCACCGTATATTCTATCTCTCGTCACTCCAGAAGAGTCGTCAACTATCGACAATCTTTGACCTATAAGTTTATTAAAAAGAGTAGATTTTCCAACATTTGGTCTTCCAACTATCGCTATTACAGGCATCCCCATGCTAACTCACATCCTTTCTTTTTCTTATCAAAAAAATAGAGAAGGATTATTTCCTCCTCTATAACACCTCAGCTCTTAAGCTTCCTTTTTGAGCACTTCTCTACCGTTATAGTATCCGCATACTCTGCAAACTCTATGTGATAGTTTATACTCTCCACACTTATCGCATTTTACAAGAGCCGGAGCCTGTATTTTCCACACATTTGAACGTCTTTTATTTCTTCTTGCCTTAGACGTCTTTCTCTTAGGACATATTGCACCCATCCCGAGCACCTCCTTAAAAATTAAAACATCGTTGTTAAGATGTTAATATAATCCTTAATAAAGCCAACTTTTCAGAGCCTCCAACCGAGGGTCTACGCTCTTTTTTGCACAGCCACAGTCGCCATGATTTAAATTTTTGCCGCATTTAAGGCATAATCCTAAACAATCATTACTACACAATATTTTGCTTGGAAATTCCAATATAATGTCTTCAATAATTAAAGAATCCAAATCAAGTTTATAGTCCTTAACGCTTATACAGTCCACATCACTGTCCGCTTCCTCTTTTACAACGAGTAAGTGTTTAAACGAAAAACTAAGATTCTTTTTAATAGATTCCACACAATTATCACACAAACAATCAAACGCCAAATTAACCTTTGCCTCTAAATAAACATCGCTCATAACCTTTTCTATGCTCACGCACGCCTCGGCTTTACAATTTTTTATGTCTTGCCTTGGCAAGTCTTGAACGTCAATATTTATAGGATAATGGTCAATTTTTAATGGCTTACCATGTAAAAATATTTCTTCAAGATTAATAATCACAGCTCACCTCACTGTCACACCAGTTTATTATATAATTATTCTTTAATTTTGTCAAGCAATAAATTACTCTGTTTTAACACTGTTTGCATTAATTTTTCATAGATATTTTCCCCTTAATATTTTCCTTCTTTAATAGGTCTTATTAAGACGAGGTAAGTTAATTTGCGGGATTTTCCGGTAGGATTGTCTTTAATCAAAGTAACTAAGGCTTTATCGGAGATATGTTTGAGAAAATTTAATTTTCCAAAAATTTGTGTATTCATGATTTTTAACTACCTTTATCTCAAATTCTTTGCTGTTAACGTTTATATTAGGTATTTTGTAATATATTAATCCGTTTTTCTCACGCTTTTATTCAGCGATATTTTTGAAATTCATATTATCTCTTTCCTTTTAAAAAAGTAGGGTCATCACAATTATATTGTGCAATGACCCTACTGATAATACATATTTTAATTTTTTTGTATTTCCCTGGAAATAAAGCTTGGTAAGTGCTTAAACTCTATCGACACAGACATATATATTTTTATATTTCTTTTTTCTGATATGTCCTTAATCATTCCCACAAACACTTCAAATTCATGTAAATTTTCGCTTCCAACGCTTAGTACCGTGTCAACAAAAATTTCTGAAATATCATAATTATCTGAGCATATTCCGCAAATAAAGCCATATAACACATCAAAATCGTGAATTGAATATTTATTAATATCCACTAGCCTAATATTGTGGGATAAATCAAACTTTAGCTCATTTCCTCTTTCAATAAATATTATACTTCCCTTACAATTTTCCGCATCTTTATTTGCTATTTCCACGAGCTTTTTTGTTTTTCCCGCTCCAACTTTACCTGCAATTAATGACAACATAATTTACTCCCCCTAATATATTTTATTTTTGGGATTGTACACTACGTCCTTTTACTTTAACCTAAGCTCAAGTTTTTCCTTTTCTTTTTCATATCCGGGTTTTCCAAGCAACGCAAACATATTCTTTTTATAAGCTTCCACCCCGGGCTGATTAAATGGATTTACTCCTAGCATATATCCGGAAATTGCACACGCTTTTTCAAAAAAGTAAATTAAATATCCAAGGGTACTCTCTGAATCATCTTTTATGTCTATCAAAATATTCGGTACTCCTCCGTCGCAGTGAGCTATAAGCGTACCTTCAAAAGCCTTCTTGTTTACATAAGACACTGTTTTTCCTGTAAGAAAATTCAATCCGTCGCCGTTTTCCTTGCTTTCTTTTATTGTTATCCCGCTTTTCTCTCTGTTTAAAAACAGTACTGTTTCAAACATTATTCTGTTTCCGTCCTGAATATACTGTCCCATAGAGTGTAAGTCAGTTGAAAACTGAACAGCAGCCGGAAATAATCCTTTGCCGTCTTTGCCCTCGCTTTCGCCGTAAAGCTGTTTCCACCACTCAGCAAGCATCAAAAGATTAGGTTCATAGCTTGCAAACACCTCTATTAATTTTCCTTTTCTATATAGAATATTTCTAATAGCTGCGTATTTATAACAAATATTTTTACTAATATCGGCATTTGAAAAATCGAGCTGTGCTTTTGCTGCGCCCTTCATAAGCTCATCTATGTTAACTCCACTCACTGCTATCGGAAGTAATCCCACCGCCGTTAACACAGAAAATCTACCACCGATATTGTCGGGAATTACAAATGTTTTGTATCCATTTGCGTCCGAAAGCTCTTTTAGAGTACCTTTGCGTTGGTCTGTTGTACAATATATACGTTTTTTAGCTTCTTCTTTTCCGTATTTATTTTCCATAAATTCTCTAAAGATTCTAAACGCTATGGCAGGCTCGGTGGTTGTTCCAGACTTTGATATCACATTTATTGAAACTTCCTTGTTTTCACACAGCTTTAAAATATCGAGTATATAGCTCGAACTCATATTGTTGCCCACAAAATAAATTTTAGGAGTATTTTCATTTAAAAGATTATAGTTTACCGACTTCATATACTCAATAACAGCTCTGGCTCCAAGGTATGAGCCGCCTATCCCTATAACTACAAGCACATCGGAATCTTTCTTTATTTTTTCCGCTGTTAATTTTATATCTTCAAATTCTTTCCTATCATATTCACACGGCAAATTAACCCAGCCTGTAAAGTCGTTTCCGGCTCCTTTCTTGCTGTGTAACAAATTATGCGACATCTCAACCTGCGGAAATATCAATTCATATTCTTCATCTTTTATATAATCTTTCAAGTATTTAGTAACTAAATTTATACACATACGTTTCACTCCTAAAACTATTTATTATAACTCTAAGATTATATTTTACAATTTCAAAAATTGCAACACTATCCCATTAAACACAGATTTAAAATTAACCTGTTCCACATCATAAATTGTGTATATACCATACTCTGCGAGGATTTCATCTCCGAGCTTATAAATAAGTTTACCCGCTTCTTCTCCCTTAGATACGGGAGCTGTTAATTCTTCTTTCAGCTCCACGCTACACGAAATCGATTTTTCCTCACCTTTTTTAACAAGAAACTCTCCATCGACTTCAGTTGTCAGCTCAACTTCGCTTTGCATACCATTTTTCACCTTTATAAAGTTAGGTATATCTTCAGGAAGTCTGGGTTTAATTGATTTGTATTCCGAAAATCCGGTGTCTAATAAAACGGTTGCGTCTTTAAACCTGTCTTTACTGTTGCTGCACCCAAGCGCCACAGCTATTAATTCCATTCCGTCTTTTTGTGCCGTTGCAGATATACAGCTCCCTGATTTTTCACTCGTTCCCGTTTTAAGACCTGTTGTTCCTTGATAGGTTCTGACCATTTTATTCGTATTTACTATTTGTGTTTGACCATCTCTTAGGTGGTCTATCCACGACGTTACGTAGGGTATTATATTTTTGTATCGCATTAATTCTCTCGACATAAGAGCCACATCTCTTGCACTTGTCACACTTCCGCTCTCCTCAGAACCAACTGCATCTTTAAATACCGTGTTTTGCATTCCGAGTTGCTTTGTCTTCTCGTTCTCCATTTCAACAAATTTTTGCTCCGAACCTGCAATTCTTTCTGCCAACACAACCGTGGCGTCATTAGCCGAAACCATCGCAATCGCTTTTATTAAATCTTCCACTTTCATGCTTTCTCCCGATTTTATCCACACATCCGCTCCTTTTACTTCTGCTGCATTATCACTCGCTGTTACTGTCTCGGTTAAAGATAACTTATTTTCATCTATACGTTCCATAGCAATAAGTAAACACATTATTTTCATTAGCGAAGCTCCCGTACGAACTTCATCTGCGTTTTTTTCAAACAATACTTTCCCTGTATTTTGCTCCATTAAAATAGCACTCGGTGCCGTTACTTCTATTTCGTTTTCTGCACTAACCTCAACCGTGCTTGCTATTACTATACAAAAAGCTATTATTATACTACAAATTTTTTTGATTTTTCTCAAATTTATCACTCCAACGTTTTTATTAATGTTTATGTTTGCTTTTAAAAAACTATGTGTGATAAATCTTACAAAAATTGTGTATGCATATTAAAAAATCGGGGAAAATATATTTATGTCTTTAATTCATAAATTTTATATCAGGATGTGTTTTTATGGGGATATACAAACCAAAACATTTTAAAAATCATAATTTTATCAAAAATTTGATAAATTCTCAACCGCAAAGCAAATTAGCAATACCTGAAATTTATCCTAACACTAAGCTGCCTAACAGCAACACTCCTATCGCCTCAGATGAAAACGTGAACCGTGCGAGAAAATGGATAGAAATTAACAAACTATAAAATTTAAAGCTCATGCTTAAAGTAAATTTTAGCATGAGCTTGTTTTTTCAATTATTCGCTTTTAATTTATACTTTAATAATACTATTCTGCTGAACTTACAACAACATAAGCTGAAGTACTCTTGTCTGAGAATTTAACGCTGTATGCCTTTATTTCATACACGCCTTCTTTTGCCGGTGCTGAGTATAGTCCATTATTGTCTATCGTTCCGGTATTACTTTCAGCCATTGCCCAACGTATTTCTTGGCTGTTTGACCCTTCAATATGTGCTTCAAACCTTACCTTCTCAAGCGGTTTTACCCTCGTTGTGTTTGGCGTTATAACAACCTTTATGTCTTCATCTATAGCTAAGTCTTCTTCCGGTTTAACGGTTTCAACAGGCTTGAACGCCCACCAGCGCACGTCTACTGCCTGAGATGTTGTTTTTTCAACAAGCCTTACTCCTAAACGTATCGTACCCTTTTCCGAGTTAGCTATTGCTGCTATTTGTACGTTTGGCGCAGACACACTTATCTCTTCTTTACCAAATATACCTTTGTCTCCAAACACTAATAAGCCTTTTTCGTCTGTGAGATAATTAGCCTTGTTGTCTATCGCTGTTACTACGGCAACATTCCCTTCTCCTAAACCATGTACAAACTCATATGAATAATAGGATTTTCCAACCTTAGGGTTAAATCCTAAATTTATTCTTTCAACGCCTGTCATAATGTTGTCTATCTTCGGCTCGGGGATTTCCTTTACCTCTGGATTAACTTCTTTTGATATAAATTTTTCATTATCAACAACCGGAGCTTTAAGGTTGTCTACGTCGACGTTCTCAAGCACTCTCATCAGCTCGTTGCTAAACAAATACTGTTTAAACGGATGTTTTTCAAATCCTTCTATAAAATATGTGATTTGGTTCGTTACTATATGGAATTTTGCAAGATAAATTTCTTTTCCGTCAACATTTTCTATTGTGTCTACAAAATGCTTAGCGTAATAATCATTCGTTATCAAATCACGTATTGGAGTGTTTTTTATAGACACAGGAACTTCTATATCTTTTTCTATAGAAAATTCATCTTTTCCAACGGTTAATTTAAATGAATCTTTGTCTACAATTAAATTCGAAAGTGCATCAACTGTGGCGTCGCAATACATAAACAAATCTACTGTATTCGATTTATATGTTGAAACCTCTGATTCCTGATACTCAACTTTAAATTTTTTATCTCCGTTTGTGTTTCTAAAGAACTCTCCGCCAATGTCAAACGAATATTTAACCGGAGCTTCAACATTTTCCTTTTCAAACGTTACCGACATTTTTATACACTTGCCAGGATTTACATATCTTGATGCATTCAAAATAATTTTTATTCCGTCTTTATTGTATAATTCTATCTTCTGCGTTACTAAATTATCAAGCTTTAATTCTTGTTCATTTGGAGCCGTCGGGGTTAAAAATAACTCATAATTTTCTGATATTCTATTATATTCCTCACCAACACCACTATTTTTGCCTGACCCTGCAACTGAAAAGGTTGTTTCTGTTAAGTCTTCCTTGTATCTAATGCATAAATACAATATTCCTTTGTCCTTATTCTCTTCAAACCCTTCAATAACATTTAAACGTCTAATACAAGGCTCTGAAACCACCACTTCTCTTCCCATGTAGTCAAGAGCCATTCCCGGTTCAAGTGAAAATGTTTTGTTGTCAACAAGAATTACGTCTAGTCCCGAAACTATTCCAACTCCGTTTAACATTCTGTTTATAAGGCGTCTTTTTGAGTTGAAGTAAATTTGTTCACTCTCAAAGTCCCTTACGGTCATAAGCTTACCAAAAAAGTAATGATTACGCTCACACGAATAATACTGCTTATTGTTCATATCATTATACCCCTCTCAAATATTTTATATCTCTATTTAAAATTTAAGCCAGTTTCCAATTGATACATCATTTTTTAAATTATTTATAAAGTCAAAATTAATCCGACTTCCGAAATCTCTTCCCCCGGAAATTTCAGCTAAATCTTCATCTGTGAGTTCTCCGCCTCTTGTTAGAAGCTTTACTAGCATTTTCCCCAGATTTTCCACATATTCATCCGAAAGCTCTATTTCTTGCTGTAAAAATAGTGCCTTCACATCTTCAGCTGTGTCTTGCGCCAACAATGCCATCATAAAGTCTTCGTCGTTTAATAAAGCTTCAATTTTATCTAACATTTGTTTTTCCACCGCAAGTCCTCCTTTAACGCTATTTTTTTATTTTATTCTGCAATCATTAATGTGTTTAAATCCTGCTGACCTTCTCCTATAACAAGATTTTGATTTTGTGCTATATACGAATTCATTCCCATATAACAGTGATGGTCTAAATAAATTTTTTCGTTCAGCACCACTAAGTTACATATTGAATCTATCGGTTTTACGCTATTTATTACTCTTAACAATTCTATATACTCCTCTGAAGATTTAACGTATTTGTCGCTTATTATAACTGTAAATACAAATCCATTGTCGCCATATAGCTCGTCCATAAGGCTTTTATGCTTTTGATAATACTGATTTTCCTTTATATCAAACTTTTCAACTATTATCGGTTCAATGCCTGTGTACGCCTCTACTATCTTCGAAATGGCTCGTTTTGTACCTTTCATTTTGTAAATCTTAACTGAATCTCTAAGTATCATTCTAAGCTTTTTTTCTCCCCATATCGCTGCGTCCTTTATCGAGAACCACTCTGCCATCCAATTAAGAAATCCCTTTGTTGTAGTATTGGGGTCAAAGTTCGTTGGAGTAACGTCTATTCGGTCTTCAAGGTCAACATATATATTTTGGAATATCCCCAAATAACGTGATAAAAATGAATCTGTGTTAAGTCCTTCCTTATATATCTCGGGCAAGTAGTCAACAAATGACACTCTCGGAAATTCTATTTTCATGCTTTTTATTATTGTTTTTTCCTGCTCGTAGTTAATTATTTCTATACAAACCCATAAATACCTTCCAACTTGGTCAAACATAAGCACGTCGTTAGGATTTTCATACAATCTCGCACCTATGTAATCAAACATATCAACCTTTCTGTTTATATTAACACTTTTGTCTGATATAAACTCGTTGATATTTACCCTAGACATTCCCTTTCCTCCGGAAGCCGGTATTATAACGCTTGTTTCATCGCTTGCATACAATCTAAGTTTTAACGAGCCTGTGGGTGGTAAATCTACGTTTAATCTTAATCTATGCCAAACTGTTTCGTTTTCACCGCTGTCAAAACAGTTCGAGATATACACTCCATTTTCACCTGTTTTGTTTTCCGATACTAATTCATCGTTATCAAAACTTATGTGGAACAACACGCTTTTTTCTTTCCAGTCTTCTTCTCTGTTTAAAACTATACTTTTCGCTCCTGATGCCAAAACGTCACCCCCTAATCGTTATAAATTTCTGAACTTTTCAGATAATTCAAATTTATTTCTTTCACATAGTATATACCGTTCGGCGGTACTATTATATCCTCGGAAACTGTTTTTTCTATATAATTTCCTATTGGGGTTATATATAATTTATTGGTATATGAAACGTAGTCTAAATTGTCTATCATGCCAAATAAATCACCGAAATGTAACGGCTTGCCCATTTCCATGTTCACCACGTTTATATAGCTTAATATACTTTTTTCTATTAACCTATCACGCTCTCTGTAAAACGAATTTACAACTATTTCTCCGCTTATTATCAAGCCTATATACTCCGGACACACCACTTTAACTTTAGTGTTAATAAGACGGTATTTATCAATTTGATGCATTATATTTTTTTCATAGCTTATTGGTAAATTTTGTCCTATTCTGTCGTTCCACCTAACCGCAACCGTTATACAGTTTTGTTCATTACAATTCTCTCCAACCATATAATTAGGTAACACTTTAACATTTTTAAACAACAGTCCGGGAGTCTTGTTTATAATTTTTTCGTAGTCCTCCAAAGTAACAGCTCTTCCGCAGTCGGCAAAAACTTCCGCTGCCCTTGCCTCGGCATGTGCTATGGTTTCTGTATCTCTGCCTCCAACCGCTGATGTTACTTGATTAATTCTGGCTTTTTTCAGCGTTGTATTCTCTGTTTGAACCTTATTTATCATGCCTTTTTTCACGTCTGAATTTGAGCCCATACAATATTCAAGCCTACATAACCTTATGTTGTCTTTCCCCACTCTCGGAGCGTATCCATTTTCGTGGTTTCCAAAGGTAATCATTTCTTTAGTGTGGTCTAAAACATAATCTTTGTCATATTTAGTCGAAGAAAAGAAGTCATCTACTCTTCTCCATTTATCAAAAATCTCTGTATTATTCACGGTTTTCCCAACTAATATTTCAAACCCGTCGTAAAGCACATTTTTATCTCTAAATTCAATAAATTGTGCTGAAGTTCCTGTTCCGCTGCCAAGTATCATTTTCCTTGCAATAGATCCGTCGTATGACACGAGCATTACCAATTCTTCATCTTCGCCGTATTTGCTTACATTCAAATTTTTCTCTTCAACATATAAATTGATGTTTCCCTTTTCTACGTCTCTTTCTACCCTGTAATTATTTGTTTGTACCCAGCTTTTTCCCTTTTTAAAATAAACTATGTGCTGTCCGTATATAGCCATGTGGGTCTTTATCTTTACAGACATATTCTTAGAAAGCTCTTTTTTCTTTATCGTAACGTTTTCACACATAGTTGACTTTTGCTCCACCTGAAAAACATTAGTTAAAATACTTAACACCTTCGGAGGAAAATCATACTCTTCGCTCACTAATTTACATCTTAATGAATACACTCCGTTGTTTGCCCACATACTACCGTTTATCGTTAAATTCACAACGCCTGAAAATAAAAAACTATGTGTGTCGTCTTGGTTCACAACCACTTCATGCCAACCAAGCTCTCCGTTTTCTTTGCCGTAATATTCCCATTTCACTTCCGCCATTTCTAAGAAATCGTCGTCTTGACTAACCGGATTACGTTTTAATTTTCCGCCTGTGTACACTTCAAAATAAATACCAAACTCTTTTTTACTTGATAACGGTTTATCAAAATTTATCGTGAACTGACGTTTTACATTCTTATCAACAGACCTGAATTTATCGCCAAAAAGATGAAAAATTCTTGTTCTGTCAAACTTGTAGTATTCAGAAACCATCGAAAAATCGGGGTTCTCAAACAAAACACTTAATATTTCAGAATTAGTTAAACTATGCTCCTTCGGATTTTCAAACACTACGTTTCCTGCCTGCCATTTAGTTCCCTTTGGTATATTTATGTCTTTTTCTAAATCAGCAACTTGTAAAAGTGCTTTCGAGCCTTTGTTTTTATAAGGCTCTATCTCTAAAAGTTTTAAAAACTTCTTCTTTACTCCGGGAGATACTCTGTTTAAATACTCATGCTGAACCCACTTAAGCCAAGCAAACAACTCAACGAGTGTTATTCCGGGGTCAGCCTCTTGATGGTTTGTCCATTCGTCGCTTAAATAAGAAATTTGTCTTTTAGCGTCATCAAGAATTTCTTCCAGAGATTGATTATTTAAATTTTGTAATTCTATCACTTCTTCTCACCCTCTGCATACTTAGTCCATAGAAATATTAATCTCAGGTTCCCCGAAAATAGGCACCACAAAGCTTTCTTTTCTTATCTTTTCAAAATCTACTTCTTTTTTTCCTTGCTCTGTTATAACCTTGGTGAATATGTTTATATTCTTTATCCATTTTATGTTTGGAACATTTTTTATATAGTTATATATAAATTCTTTTCTGGGAAATTCGCCTATATTCCATCCCTTACCAGAGAAATTTCCCGTTATCGGGTTTAAAAATTTTTGTAGCCTTCTTCTTATCCCCTTATGAACGTCTTGATACATATTAAAGTCTCTTATAGACACGTCTATACTAATAGCCGTTTCAACATACTTAACTTCAAAAATTCTTATCTTAGAAGTCTTTACTAAATTAATCGATGCTTTTTCATCCACGAATTTCCAAATCCTATTTTTTATCCCTTGGAATTTTTCATATCCCTGCATGTAGTCCCTAGGAAGCACCGCAACAGATATTATGCCCAAACATGGATTACTGTCTTGGTCAACATGAGCTTTACATTTTACTTTATATATATTTCTGTCGTTGTATTTAATTGTACTTTCAAAGTCAGAAAGCGAAACCAATCTGTTAGCTCCTGCAACCTGTCCAAACATTCTACTTGCAGCTCTGTCTATTGTTTCCTTGTCAACGCCTCCCATTATCGGCTCAGGGTTTTTAACACCGCTAACTCCAGGGATTGCTTCCATAAAATCAGTTATCATTTCTGACTGGATATTTCCATAGCTACCGTTACACACAGAATAATTTATTCTTATGCTTTCGCTAAACTGCTCTGGAGGAATTTTACCATTTTTACCATCTCCAAAAAGGACTTCTCCTTTTGAATAATCAACTTCATACACTCTGTCATACATACCTGTACATATCAATGTTGAAACAGGTTTCCATTTTATCCATAGTCTTCTAAGCATTCCCAAATCATCATATTCCGGTTCAGATTGCTCCCCTGCAAGCGCTAAATATTTTTCTTGGTCGCTTGTTGATAAAGCTCCGAACTCGTCAACCCACACCTCTATATTCGCCGCATTCGGATATGACAACTGACACACTTTATTT
>ERZ827156.915-NODE-915-length-38544-cov-47.475824_pt1 | contig 38544 bp, 31 predicted proteins | sample MGYA00519919_ERZ827156 | MGnify/ENA primary metagenome ERZ827156 (study PRJEB31778, sample SAMEA3449269) | human gut metagenome | biome: human gut; feature: human-associated habitat; material: faeces | place: United Kingdom | collected 2010/2012 ...
ATTATTTCTATCATGAGGAAATCCGAGGGACAGAGAATACCGGAAAAAGAAATCGTTAAACAGTAATTTTGCGGAGGGGCACAGAATGGACACAACGCTACAAGATACTCTTTTTTTCTTTGACCGGCATCAAGCTGTCTATCCGCTGTATGAGTGCTTTCAGGAAAAGCTGCTTGCCAGATTCCCTGAAAGCCGAATCAAAGTGCAAAAATCCCAAATTTCATACTGCAATCGCCACCTTTATGCCTGTGTGTCCTTCTTGAAGGTAAAAAAGAAATCAGAACTGCCCGAAGACTATTTTGTGCTGACGCTGAGGCTGTCCGCACCGCTGGAAGCTGACCGGGTGGCGGCAAAAACCGAGCCGTATCCGGGACGGTGGACAACACATTTTGTCATCAGCAGTCCATCCGATTTGGACGAGAAATTATTTGATTGGATCGAACTGGCATACAGTTTTGCTCAGGAAAAATGATGCAGTACAATTCTAAGGCAATACCGCACGAATGAGTTGGTGCGATGGCGAATGCATTTTTTGTCAGATGCGATTGCAGAAATCGAAGGTTTACTGGAGGTAAATCGAGATTTCTGCAAGAAGCAGATGGCAGAAAAGGCATCGCCAGCGCTGCCGACGAATTGTGCGGTAGTGCCCTAAGGTAACACCGCACAAATGAGGTGGTCGGCTAACGTATGGATTTTTCGTCAGATGCAAATGCAAATTTCGAAGGTTTATTGGCGGTACATCGAGGAATTTGCATACCGCAGATGGCGGAAAAGACATCGCCAGACGCGCCGCCGAATTGCACGGTGGCGCCTTTATCAAACTGCCGTTTGTGTCAGGTTTTTTTACACCGGCCGCGGTTTGTTTATTGTATTCCGGGGAAAATCGGGGTATCATACAGGCACGAAGCGAGATGAAATGCGCTTCGGATGAACAACAATTTTTCTCCACTGCGTCTGATTGAAGGAGGACGAACTTATGTATTATTCCAGCGGTAACTATGAAGCCTTTGCCCATCCCAAGAAGCCGGAAGGCGTTGACCACAAGAGCGCCTATATTGTCGGCGCAGGTCTGGCATCCCTGACGGCGGCATGCTATCTGGTGCGCGACGGTCAGATGAAGGGCGAGCACATCCACATTTTCGAGAAAGACCCGGTGTCCGGTGGCGCGTGCGACGGCCGGAAGTATGATGTCGGCTACATGATGCGCGGCGGCCGCGAAATGGACAACCACTTCGAGGTCATGTGGGATTTGCTCCGCTCCATCCCGTCCATTGAGACCGAAGGCGCAAGCGTGCTGGACGAGTATTACTGGCTGAACAAGGAAGACCCGAACTTCTCCCTGTGCCGCGCGACCGAAAAACAGGGGCAGGATGCCCACACGGACGGCAAGTTCGCCATCTCCGACAAGGGCGCGATGGAAATCATGCACCTTTTCTTCACGCCGGATGAGCAGCTGTATGACAAGCGTATCACCGATGTGTTCGACGACGAGGTGTTCTCCTCCAACTTCTGGATGTACTGGCGCACGATGTTCGCCTTCGAGAACTGGCACAGCGCGCTGGAAATGAAGCTCTACATCAAGCGCTTCATCCACCACATCGGCGGTCTGCCGGACTTCAAGGCATTGCGCTTCACCCGCTATAACCAGTACGAATCCATCATCCTGCCGATGGAGAAGTACCTGAAGGAGCATGGCGTGCAGTTCCACTACGCCACGAAGGTGACCGACGTCCGCTTTGACGTTACCGCCACGCGCAAACAGGCGTCCTCCATCACCGTGGAGCATGACGGGCAGACCGACGTGATCGACCTGACCGAAAACGACCTGCTGTTCATCACCAACGGCGGCTGCGTCGAAAGCAGCACCTACGGCAGCCAGAACACTCCCGCGCCCTTTGAACCGGAGCTGAAGCCCGGCAACGGCTGGGATCTGTGGAAGAAGATTGCCGCGCAGGACGCTTCGTTCGGCCGTCCGGAAAAGTTCTGCTACGATCCGGAGCAGAGCAACTGGATGAGCGCGACCGTCACCACGCTGGACGACAAGATTCCGCAGTATATCCAGAAGATCTGCAAGCGCGACCCCTTCTCCGGCCATACCGTCACCGGCGGCATCGTGACCGTGAAGGACTCCAGCTGGCTGATGTCCTGGACGCTGAACCGTCAGCAGCAGTTCCGCGATCAGCCGAAGGATCAGCTGTGCGTGTGGGTGTACGGTCTGTTCTCCGATAAGCCCGGCGACTATGTGAAGAAGCCCATGCGTGACTGCACCGGCAAGGAAATCTGCATGGAGTGGCTGTATCACATGGGCGTGCCGGAAAGCGAAATCGAGGAGCTGGCGGAGCACAGCGCGAATACGGTGCCGGTCATGATGCCCTACATCACGGCGTTCTTCATGCCGCGCGCCGCGGGCGACCGTCCGGACGTTGTGCCGGAAGGGGCTGTGAACTTCGCGTTCCTCGGTCAGTTCGCGGAGGTGCCGCGTGACACCATTTTCACCACGGAGTACTCCATGCGTACCGCGATGGTTGCCGTGTACACGCTGCTGAACGTTGACCGCGGCGTTCCGGAGGTCTGGGGCAGCACCTACGACATCCGCGACCTGCTGAACGCGACGGTGCAGCTGCGCGACGGCAAGAAGATTACCGACTTGGATCTGCCGCTGATGGAGCGCTTGGCGCTGAAGGAAGTGCTGAAGAAGATTTCCGGCACGGACATCGAGAAGCTGCTCAAGGAATATCACTGCATCTAAGGGATTTGCCCCCGCTGTCTGGATTGGCAGCGGGGGATTTTTGTGTTACAGGGGCGTGACTCCCCTGCATGATAAGCACAAATCTATGCGAAAATCAGATTCCCGAAAAAATCCGCAAAAAAATAAATTTTTTTTGAAAAGCAAGCAGGAAAATTGCAAAATACGTCGAATATAAATACTGTCAGAGTTTTTGACGCTGACCAAATGCGGGAATGGCGGAATTGGCAGACGCGCTAGATTCAGGTTCTAGTGAGGGCTAACTTCATGCAGGTTCAAGTCCTGTTTCCCGCACCATAACTGGACACCAGTTTTGATACATTTGTGTATACAAACGGGTGTCCAGTTTTTCTTTTAAGCATTACGGAGGAAAATATTATGGGGAGGATTCGAAACTCTGCAAAAGCACTTATCATCAAAGACGGAAAAATGGCCGCTATCAAAATCAGAGATGCTGGTGAAGAATGGTATATTATGCCTGGCGGTGGTCAAGAAGCAGAAGAAACGCTAAATGAAGCTGTTTGCCGTGAAGTGTCAGAGGAATTAGGTATTGCTATAGAGTGCAAAGAATTGCTTTTTGTAGTGGAAGGTGTTCATGGCGAAAACTTTCATCGTGTCGATTTGATTTTTTCTTGTGAATATATTGATAACATGCCGGATGCTGTTCTTCATGGAGATACGAATCAAGTTGGCATAGGATGGCTGGATATTTCTACGCTTGATTTGCAGCCCTTGTATCCTTCGAAATTAAGACGACAGATTATGAATTATTATCAAGGGAAACCATACAAAGTATATCTTGGAAACGAAGAAGCCGGTGATTCGGAATGTCTGGATTAGAAGTATGCAGCATCTTCTGCAAATACGGTGTGCACCATTTAACGATTTCCAAACATTTTAACGGAAAGGTGACAAGGTGTGCATTTCGTATCAAAACAGGTCTTTAGTTTCAAAGCCTTGAGAGTGAGAACGTTCAAGGCTTTTTTTCTATACGGATTCGGATGGCGGATGTGGAAAAAACGTAAAAATAATGAACAGGTGGGCGAAAAGCGGGAAAAACACTGCCGCGCAAAAGAAGCGGTGTTGTCGTCCGAAAAATAGGTAGATGCAGATTCTCGTGTGTCTGCTGATCGCTACATACTTCACCCCGCATCTGCCCAGTGCCAGTCATCTGACAAAATAATATTGTCCACACACCACCCAATCCCCCCTAATTCTTCCTCAATCGCACATTTTCCTGCGCCAATGGGGGATGCAAAAAATCCGCCGCTGTGGTATCATCAAGATAGAAAGGAGTCCTTGCATGTTGCTGCGAATCGCCATCGTCGATGATCTCCCGCAGGACGCCGAGCGTCTTCAACAGGCGCTGACCGCCGAGGGACAGACGAACATCATCCGCTACGAAAGCGGCGACGCACTGCTTAGCGCTATCAGCCCGGAGCAGCTGGATGCCCTCTTCCTCGACATTTGCATGGAGGGCACGAACGGCATCGACACCGCACGGAAACTCCGCGAACAGGCGCCGACGCTGCCGATTGTTTTCGTCACATCCTCGAAGGAGTACGTCTGGCAGTCTTTCCCGGTGCATCCGTTCGATTATCTGCTCAAACCGTTCGAGCAAGCGCGCATTCGTCAGCTGCTGGATGACCTGCTGCGCATCCTGCAGCACCCCGAACCGGAAATCGAGGTGCGTTTCGCCCGCAAACTCATGCGCCTGCCGTACAGCAAGGTGTATTACGCGCTGGCGCAGAACCACTTCGTCCGCATCATGAGCGACGAGGGCGAATGCCGCGCAACGGGAATCTTCGCGCAGGTGGAAAAGGAGCTCTGCGCCGATCCGCGGTTTTTGGTCTGCAACCGCGGCATCATCATCAACATGAGCGCTGTTCTGCGGTTCGAGAATGACTGCATCCAGATGCTCGACGGCACGCAGTTTCCCGTCCGCCAGAAGGACAAAGGGCGATTGTTCGCAACGTTCACGCAGTATCAGTTCCGCCATATGCGGCGCGAAATCTGACGAAATCCGCGCAGGAGGGGAGGAAACGACCATCGAAATTTCGTGGTACATCCGCTATTTTCTGGAACTTATGTCTATGCTCCCGGCAGCGGTCATGGTGCTGATGTCGGTCTGGGAGCAGCTGCTTTCGCCCAAACGAACGGCGTGTCAGGCGATGCTGTTCATCCTGCTGGCATGCGCGAGCGGCGCGGCTGTCTGCTGCTGGCAGGGCTGGGTAACAAACACGCTGCTGCTGCCCTTCATGGCGCTGGCGTTCGTGCTCTTCCGCCGTGCATTGAAACCAAATGTTTCAGTGTCACAAAGCATCCTTCTCTTTTTGAGCCCCGCCACCGTGGCGGCGGTGGCACTCATGCTGTCCGTCTGCCTGAACGCGCGGCGCGAGGTAACGAACGTTCAGCCAATCTACCTGCTGTCCACGGTACTGCTGAATCTCGGCATCGAAAGTTTACTGGCAATTGTCTACGCGCTGGTGGCTGTGCCGTGGCTGAGATGGCTGCTGCGCGAATATCAGGTGGAACGCGTGTGGCGCGTTGTCAGCCCCATCCCCGCTATTTGCATCGCGTTCATCATCTTCATCATGCCGCAAGACCCGGCGACGGTGCTGGTTAACCGGATGCAGCGCGTTTCCATTGTGGCATTGCTGATGGCGATGATGGCGATGCTTCTGCTGCTCTACCAGTTTTACCGCATGGCACAGGAGAGCGTGCGCAATCTGATGTTGATTCAGGAAAACCAGATGCTGGAATTGGAATCGCGCCGCTATGCACAATTGCGGGAGTACATGGCACAAACTCGCCGCCTCCGCCACGATTTCCGGCAGCACCTGCACGTTATTGCCGGGCTGACGGAGAGCGGCAAAATGGAGGAGCTGCGCGCATATTTGAAGGAGTATGAGAGCGAATTCGTTGATGCGCACGCGACCTTCTGCGCCAATGGTGCGATGGACGCAATTGCAGGCTACTACGCAGCGACGGCGGCGCAGAAGAACATCCCACTTGCCTGGCAGCTGAATTTGCCGGAGAAACTGCCGATGCGCGAGGCGGATTTGTGCATGGTGCTGGGCAATCTGCTGGAGAACGCCCTGCGCGCCAGCGAACGCCTGCCCGAAGCAATGCGACGCGTCAGCGTGATTTGCCACATGCTGTCGCCCGCCATGATGGGGCTGATTGTCGAGAATCGCTATGATGGGCAGCTTTCCCGCCGGGAAGGAAAGCTGCTGACCACCAGCCACCCCGGCTTCGGCACAGGGCTGCTGAGCGTGGAGACAGTCGCAAAAAAGTACCACGGGCAGATGACCGTCGAGACGGAAAACGGCGTGTTCCGGGTGAATGTGCTGCTGAATCTATGATTTATACTATTTCCAACGGAAAAGGCGCAAACAGATGGCGCGGGTGAATTTGGAAATCGTATTACCTGCAATAGGCATCAATGGCGCGCGCGGCAAATTCGGCAGTGCCTTCGCCGCCCGCGTTGTCAATGTTTTTGGTGAATGAGCCGCCTGCCCTGTACATCGCGCCGAGTGCGTTCAGCATTTCCGGCGTGCAGTGATAGTAGTTTTCCGAGATGTACGCGTGCAGACGCTTCACCAAGGCTTGCGCTTCGGGGGATGCAGGGTCAGCAGACTTGCATTTGCCGAAATCCGCGAAAATCAGCATCATGCCGTTCGCCAGCGCCGCCGCCGCCTCTTTGGAGCGCCCTTTGCTTTTTTTCGCGTACTCCTGATAGGCGGGCGTGTGCTGCCACTGCGCTTTGGCTTGCGCGGCGTATTCATCCATCTGTGCCGTATCAAATGCAGAAAAGTCCATGTTTGTTCCTCCCATTTCTTTTAGTCCGCGAGCGAAGGTAATCAGGTTGTCGATATGCGCCCTTTTCAGCGTGAGCAGATGGATTTGCTGGCCTAACGCCCGATTCCTGTCAAAGTTCGGGCTTTGCAGAATCGCCTGAATCTCTTTGAGCGAAAACGCCAGCGCGCGAAACAGCAGAATCTGCTGTAAGCGTTCCAGTGCCGCATCGTCATACAGCCGATAGCCCGCTTCTGTGCGCGCCGTCGGGGGCAGCAGCCCCATCTTGTCATAATACTGCAATGTGCGGACGCTCACCCCTGTGCGTCTGCTTACTTCATGAACCGTCATCATGCTGATTCCCTCCTTGCGTGAACAGTATAAACCATGACGCAGCGTCAGAGTCAAGGCTTTTGGCAGAAAAAATAGAAAACCCGGATTGTCGCGGACAAAAAACTGCGGCAATCCGGGCTTTTGTATGCGGTTATGCGAACCTAATACTATTTCCAGATTCAACTGCGCCATCTGCTTGCGCCTTTTCCCTTCTGGCGTCCGCTCATTCCACTTAGCGTAGCGCTGCTACGCTGCGTTTCATTCACGTTAGCCAGAATGAAAAATTCGCGGCGCATCTTGGCGCATTCTTATCTGGAAATAGTATAACATTCGCGTGCACGGCGTGCCAGCAATTTTCTGCGCTCCGTATTTTTTGACATTATCTGTATAACTTTGTGGATTTTCAATAGATAAAATGCCATGGCAGCAAACATTGATTTATCGAAAGCGGAGCATGCTTATTTATATCTGTCGCCGTTGTAATGAAAAGCGGAGGCTGCACATGAATCCCTCGGTATATTCAAAATACATGCAATAAACGGTGCAAAAAAGCACATATTTTCAATTTGGTAGCGAAAAACGACAGTTTGGTCGAAGAACAATCCATTGCTTCTTTCTGTGGTTATAATAAAATCAGATATCGGGGGATTTCCAATTGCCGCTATAGGAGGTGCACCCTGGCGGAGGATTGAGAGCTCGAAGTTCCCCGAGAATAATCTGCTTGTTTGTTCACACACCGGAAAGAAAACAATGGAGGTATCATTGATGAAGATCAACACGAAGCGGGTAGTCAGCGTGATCATCACAGCCGTGATGATGGTTGTGATGTTGCCCAGCTTTGCCATGGGCGAAAGCGGCAAGAAGTATACCGAAACACTGCAGCCGGAAGGCTGGACACTGGTTGAAAATGAAGGCGGCGCAACCCTGAGTTACACCAAGGGCGGCGGCGTGGATCTGATTGAAGTGGATGGTTACGCCTTCAAGGATTTGGATCGTGACGGCGAACTGGACGTGTTTGAAGACTGGCGCGTGGACTACAAAGAACGCTCCCGCGACCTGGTCACGAACGGCGGCCTGAGTCTGGAATTCCAGTTGGGCTTGAAAATGAACCCCTTTAGCGTCGGCACTCCTGCCAAAACCCTGGCGGATACCACCAAGACCGCGCTGGATCTGGGTTATCGCCACATCCGTTTCAGCTCCGTAGGCGCTGAATTGATTACCACCTGGAACAACGAGATTCAGAAGCACATCGAAGCAAATACCGACGTGGTTGCTATCCCTGCCACCTTCATTGCCGACCCGCTGGAAGGCAACGGCGTGACCGACTGGCCCGGCAACCTGGCGCTGGCCGCCACCTTCGATCCGGAATTGGCCCATGAATATGGCCGTACCTTGTCCAAGGAATGGCATTCCATGAACCTGACCATGAACGTCGGCCCCCAGGTTGACCTGGCGACTGAACCCCGCTGGTCCCGCAACGACATGACCTTTGGCGAGGATCCTCAGCTTTCTATCGACATGACCCGCGCCATGATCAACGCCTGGCAGTCCACCTACGACGATGACGGCAACGACCTGGGCTGGGGCAAGGACTCCGTCAATATCCAGGTGAAGCACATCATGAGCGAGGGCGCCGGCGAGGGCGGCCGTGAAGCCCATACGCTGGACGGAGCTTACGCCGTGTATCCCGGCGGCCAGTTCTATACCAGCATCTTGCCTTACTTCGCGGCGCAGGATCTGCCCGGCAAGACCGGCATGGTGTCCTCCGCAATGACCAGTTTCTCCATCGGCGTGGATGAAAACGGCGACTCCGTCCTGGGCGAGCGCGTTTCAACCAGCTATAACGCCGAAAAGATCAACGGCCTGTGGCGCGCTGCCAACGGCTGGGACGGCTACATCCTGACGGACTTCAACACCCACGTTGATAAGTGCTTCGGCATGGAAGAATACACCGTTCCGCAGCGCCTTTGGCTGGAACTGGAAGCCGGCATCGACGCCTGGGGCAATATGGGCGGCAAGTATGAAGAAGATATTGCCGTTGCTGTGGAAGCCTACAACTATGGTGTGGAACGCCTGGGAAAGGAAGCTGCCGACCAGATCATTTTCGACAGTACCCGCCACATTCTGGACACCCTGTTCAACGTGGGCGTCGTGGATAACCCCTACGTTTCCGAAGCGGTTGCCGCTTCCGTGCCCAATAACGAAGAACATACCGCCATGGCTCGCGAAGCGCTGCTCAAGTCCATCGTGATGCTCAAGAATACTGACAACAGCGTGATCAAGCCTGCGGGCGATGAAAAGTTGACCGTTTATATTCCCTACAAGTACTCTCCCGCAACCACGAGCCGCCGCGGCACCACCCCCGCTTCCTTCGCTCCTTCAATGGATATTGCCGTGGCCTCTCAGTACTTCAACGTGATCACTGACACAGTTGGAACGCCCAGCGGTGAAGGAAACACCTATCTGCCCGGGGACGTAATCCGCGCTTCCGCCGAGGACATCGCGAAGGCCGATCTGGTGATCGTACGCGTCGCCAGTCCCAAGAGCAACGCTCCCACCACCGGCTATGACGAAAACATGAAGGTACCCGCTGACTACGAGTACATTCCCCGTTCCCTGCAGTATCGTCCTTACACCGCCGATAACATGTACGTCCGCTTCGAGTCCATCGGCGGCCAGATTACGCTGGAAGCCTTCGAGGGCGTCTACGGCACTGAGTACGATTATGTAAAGGAAAACCGCTCTTACTTCGGCAAGACCGGCACCGTCAGCAACGAGGCGGACTTGGACTTCGTGCTGGAAATCGACGAGCTCACCGGCGATATTCCCCTGGTGCTGGTGATGAACCTCAACAGTTCCATGGTGTGGTCCGAAATCGAGCCCTCCGCGGACGCAATCCTGGTATCCTTCGGCGGCGGCCGCACCCACTCCGCCCGCGACGAGATCCTCTTTGAAATCATCGCCGGCAACTATGAGCCCTCCGCCCTGCTGCCCATGCAGCAGCCCCTCGATATGGAAACCGTGGAAGCCCAGTACGAGGACGTGCCCCGGGATATGGACTGCTATGTGGACGCCGACGGCAACACCTACGATTTCACCTTCGGCCTCAACTGGAGCGGTGTGATCGACGACGAGCGCGTGGCCAAGTACAACGTGCCTCCCATCGTCGGCACCAATCCTCTGGAATAATACGATTTCCAACTGGAAATAGTATGAATCAGCTACATCAATTGGTTCCCTGCAAGGAAAATTCCGCTTGGCAGGGCGTGCCGGGCTGATTGACCCGGCACCCCGCCAAATTTGACAGCGGCAGGCCGCTCGTCTGAACGCCGTCGTCAACCTGCGGAAAACGCTCCGAAAGCGCATGGACGCTCGGCGGGAAGCAAGGAATCGATAGATCGTTTTTGAATCCTCCTTTCTCTCAAACCTGATCAAATTCCTTTCTTCTCCGCTGTGCTTCATGACAGCGGCGGCGTCTGGTGCTGCAAGCCATTCCTGCATTCGCAAATTGGCTTTCTCCCCGGCGCCGTTTTCTTTCTGAACGACTGATCCATCAAGATAAGGAGCATGCGTATGCGAAAGGTGAGAATAACAACCGGGCTGTCATGTCTGATGGCTTTCATCCTGTGCTTCGTGATATTCGGCTCGAACCTGGCCATGAGCTATGATACCGTTGTCAACGGCATGCTTGGCGTGCAGACCAGCAAAGTCATCAACGATGAAAGTGTCGAGGATGAGGATACGATATATTATAAGAGCGCTTATGGCGACATCAACGCAAAAACGCTTAAGGTACTCAAGGAAGACACCTATACGGAGGCAGTGCAGGAGCAGGAAGAAGGCACCGTATTGCTTTACAATAAGGACAACGCTCTGCCGCTAAGCAAGGATGAGCAAATATCTCTGTTTGGCCATGCAGTCGTGCAGCCCTTGTACCGCAATCAATCTGCTGGTTCCCGCGCCTATTCCACTAAAACGGGCGTTGACCTGTATAAGGCGTTGGGCACCCTGAAATTCAAGGTGAACCCCAAGCTGTACAACGCATACCGCCAAAGCAAGACCGAGAGAAAAACCGGCGCAGGCACGTTCTTTGCGGAAAACGCCGATCCGTCCGCATTGTGGTCGCTGGGTGAGGAACCCATCAGTTTCTACACTGACGATGTGAAATCCTCCTGGGCAACCGGCTTTAACGACGTAGCCATCGTGATGCTGGCCCGGGAGGGCGGCGAAGGCGTAGAGCTCTACACCCAAACCCCCACGGAAGGCATCAGTCAGCTGGCGCTGAGCCAGGATGAAAAAGATTTGCTGGCCATGATTCGGGATTCCGGCTCGTTCAAGAAAACCGTTGTGCTGCTTAATACAGGCAACCCCATGGAGGTAAACTGGGTCGAGGAGTACGACGTGGACGCTGTGCTGTGGATTGGCTGTCCGGGTGAAAAAGGCTTCATCGGCGTGGCGAACATCCTGATTGGCAACGCCAATCCCTCCGGCAAGCTGGTGGACACCTATGCAGTCAGTTCCCTGTCCGCCCCAGCCGTGGTCAATAATACCTTCAACAACCAGCAATGGGCCAACCTGACAGAAGCGCTGCAGAAATCCTCCTCCAACGCTTCCGAAATTTCCTATTACACCGTGCAGACCGAGGGAATCTATATCGGTTATAAGTATTACGAAACCCGGTATGAGGACCAGGTGCTGGGGCGGTTCAACGCCACCGGTTCCGCAGGATCCATTGATGGCGGTGCATGGGACTATGCCAAGGAGGTTTCCTATCCCTTCGGTTATGGCCTGAGCTATACCACCTTCGATCAGAAGCTGGACAGCGTGATGGTGGAAGATAAAACCGTGACGGTGACAGTCACCGTTACGAACACCGGCAGCGTGCCCGGCAAGAGCGTGGTGCAGGTGTATGCCCAAACGCCCTATGGCGAATATGAGCAGAAAAACAAAGTAGAAAAATCCTCCATCCAGCTTTTGGATTACGGCAAGACTGCCCTGCTGCAGCCCGGCGCTTCCGAAACGCTGACAATCGTATGCGACAAGTATCTGCTGGCCAGCTATGATTATACAAACGCAAAGGGCTATATCCTCAGCGAAGGCGATTATTACATCGCTATCGGCGATGATGCGCACGACGCCCTGAACAACGTACTGGCCGCCAAAGGTGCCACCGGTATGGTAGATGTGCAGGGCAATCCCACGGAAGGCACGGCGGCCAAGGCTTTCCACTTCACCGGCAGCTTTGACGATGAAACCTACCGCTATTCCGCCACTGGCGCGAGGGTGACCAATCAGTTTGAGGACGCAGACGTGAATTACTGGTATCCCGATTTGGTCACCTATCTGTCCCGAAGTGACTGGCAGGGCACCTATCCCGTTCAGCCTGTGGCGGGCCTGACCCTGAACGATGAAATGATTCGAATCCTGGATGGCAAGATTTATGAAAAGCCCGACAATGCTCCCGCCGTGGACGCCATTCCCCAGGGCGACCAGCAGGGCATCACGCTGATTACCATGAAGGGGCTGGATTACAACGACGACCTGTGGGAAACCTTCATCAGCCAGATGACCATTGAAGAAATGGCTGCATTGATTGCCAACAACTTTGGCACGGAAGCCGTTGATTCCGTTGGTAAGCCCGCTACCCCTGCGGGGGATGGCCCGGACGGCATCGGCGGTTATACCGATAACTATTCCGCCGAACTGGGGAAGGGTTTGAAAACCACGTCCTATCCCAATGAAAGCCTGCTGACCGCCGCCTTCAACAAGGACTTGCTGGATAAGCGCGGCGCGTTGCTGGGCGAAGAAGGCTTGTTCATGGGCCTGGTGGAAATCTGGGGTCCCGGCTGCAACCTGCACCGCACCCCCTTTGGCGGCCGTAGCTTTGAATACTTTTCCGAGGATGCCAACCTGAATTATCTGGCGGCCTCCCATATCGTGTCCGCAATCGAGGAAAAGGGCGTGCACGCCGGTCCCAAGCATTTGACTGGCAACGATCAGGAGAATAACCGTCAAGGCGTGGTGAACTTCTTCAACGAGCAGGCGTTCCGCGAAGGCGCGTTGCGCGGACTGGAGGGCGGCGTGGTGAACGGCAAGGCCCATTCCCTGATGCAGGCCTTCAATCGCCTGGGCTTCACTGGCTGCTCCCTGAGCAAGGCGCTGAATACCGATGTGGTGCGCGGTGAATGGGGCTATGTGGGGCATATCGAAACGGACGCTATCGGCGCGGTGACCACGGGCTACAAGACCGCATTTGAAGCCATGATGGCTGCCGGTACGGATTCTTTCTGCCTGGATACCCAGCATCAGTCCAGCGCCGCCATCGTGCAGGCTATCAGAAGCAATAACGATGGATTTATGCTCCAGCAGCTGCGCCGGGCCGCCAAGAATATTCTGTACAATGACGCCAACAGCAGCATGATGAACGGTATCGGCAACAATACCCGGATTGTGAAGATCATTCCTTGGTGGCAGCCTGCCCTGCGCGGCGTGACCATCGGCGTTTCCGTGGTAACGGGGCTGGCAGTGCTGGCTATGCTGGCTGCTAAGCTTGCTTATTACAAAAAGCAGAAGGGAGCGGAAAAGAAATGAAAAGCTTGTTGACCAACAGAAAAGCTGGGGTGTATGTTCTGATTGTCTCCATCCTGCTTCAGCTGGTTTCCGCTGTCAATTACCTTGTCTGGGCTCCGGGCGCCGGAGGCATTGATACGCTTGTGGCGCTGGGACTTGGCATGGGCTGTCTGGTGGGGATTGCCGCCTTCCTTTTCAGCAGCGATTTGCTGCTGGTGGCTGATACGGCACTTTGCAGCTGCGGGATGCTGCAGCTGGCGGTTTCCTCCGCCGGTTCCTTTGCCGACTGGTATCAGGGCATCGTCATGTTTGGCGATCCCAGCCAGGTGCCGCGCATTTTGACCATTTGCATTTTGGCGCTGACCGCCGTTGTGCTTTTGATCATCACAGGCTTTATGGGCTTTGGCAAGCAGGAGACATCATGAAGAGAATCGGCTGCGCTTCTTTCGGGAGGCGCAGCCGGGCATTGCGTTCCGCGTTTTTTCAAAGCCTGTTTCGCTGCTCCCTGTTTGACATGCGCGGTGGTTTCTGATATAATGAAAAAAATTTCACTAACGTTTCATTCATGCGCTTCATGAAACAAATAAGAACGCGAAAGGAGAATTGCATGAAAATCGCGCTTGTGGAAGACAATGGATTGCATCAGGCGCAGATTCGTCAGGAAATCCAAAATTATTTTGATGAACTGAATGAAGTGTGCGAGCTGCACGTTTTTGATAACGGGTCGGATATGCTGGATCATTACTATTCCGTAGGCGGCTATGATCTGCTGCTGCTTGACATTCAGTTGCCCGGCATGGATGGCATAAGCGTGGCCAGGCAGGTTCGGCAGAAAGATGATAAAGTGCTGATCGCCTTCATCACCAGCATGACCGCTTATGCCGTGCAGGGCTACAGCGTTTACGCGATGGATTACATTCTCAAGCCAATCAACCGCATCAGCTTCCGCAGCACGCTGGACCGGGCCAGGGAACTGTTTCGCCAGCGCACGGAACATTATATTTCTGTCACCACAGGGGACGGGATGTTTAAGGTGGATATTTCACAAATTTATTATATTGAAACGGAAAGACATGCCGTCAGACTGTATTATACAAAAGGCTCCTTCCATATCAATGATACCCTGAAGAGCATTGAAGAGAAACTGAAAAACGCTCCGTTCTGCCGGTGCAACAACTGCTATCTGGTAAATCTTGCCCATGTGGAGCAGGTGAAAAAGGATGTTGTGATTGTGGCGGGTCATGAACTGGCGTTTTCCCGCCTGCGCTATAAACCCTTTATGGAAGCGTTGACGAATTATATGGGAGGTACCCGTAGATGACTGAAAGAATGAGCACTTTTTTTCCGTCTGAGTTTACGGGCATTGCACAGTGGATTATCTGTACCATATATATCCTGTCCAATGAAAAAGGTATTCGGGGCTGGAAGGCTGTGGCGCTGATTCTGTTTGCTCTGCCCATCCTTGTGCTGATGAACATCGCCCATTCCGAGCAGCCTGCCCTAGTCTGGCTGGTCATCACCGTATGCTGTCTGGCATCCGTTCTTATTTATCTGCGTCTGGGCATCCGGGAAGACTTCAGCTTGATCCTGCTTCGCTGGTGCAACGCTGTGATGCAGTCGGAATTCGCCGCTGCCCTGGCGTATGCAATCAATATTTATCTGGTCAGCCGCGGTGTGATGCGCTTTCCGGATATCCGGGCTTCACAGACAATCATGCTTTTTGTATATGTTATTATATTTATTCCACTGGGCATAGCCATTTATCATCGCTCCCATCGGAAAAATCGTCCCCTCAAAGCCGGGTACGTGGAAGTCATTTCTTCTTTTATGATTACGATTGGCGCGTATCTGCTCAGCAATATCAGTTTTCTGGCGCCTGAATCTATTTTTGGCATCAGTATGGGCGGCGGTATACTGCTCGTGCGTGTGGTGTCCGATTTTTCCGGCATGTTGGCCCTGATTGCCATTGATGAATTCAGCTATGGGATGCGGCTGAAAATGAACATGGGTGTATTGCAGAGCCTTTTGGACAGGCAATATGAGCAATATCAGCAATTTAAAGTGAACAACGAACAAATGCAGCAGGTTTACCACGACATCAAGCACTTAATCAATTATATCCGCAGCGTGAGCGTTTCACAGAAGTATGAAAAAGAGCTTCGCAGCGTAGAGCAAACAGTCAGCAATTTTGAAACGCAGTACGATACGGGAAATCCGGTGCTGGACGTGGTGCTCAGCAGCAAAAAGATGATGTGCCGCAGTGCCCTGATCACCATGGAATGCTATATGGATGCCCGTGAAATGGATTTTCTGGACATCGCTCAAATCTGCACCATCTTTGGCAACGCATTAGATAACGCGATTGAATATGAAAGCAGAATCAAGGAAACCGAAAAACGGTTGATTAAGGTAAGCGTTTTTTCGGAAAACCATTTTCTCGTGATTAAAATCAGCAACTATTGCGAGGAAACCATCCTGAAATCCTTGGAAGACCCGGAAACCACCAAAGAAAACCCGGAAATACACGGCTATGGAATCAAGGGAATTCGGCTGGCAGTGGAAAAATATGAAGGGCATATGACCATTAAGCAGGAAAACAATTGGTTCATTGTGTCCATCCTCATTCCAATACCGGAAAAGCAAAACCAGACTGCACTCTGATTATTGAGAACCATCCTGCAAAGAAAGCATCCCCCGCTTGAGGAAGCGCACCATAGGCGAAATGCGGAAATCTAAGCAAGCGGCGAAAAGTTCGAGCTGCTCAAGGCGATCGAACATGCGAAATCCTCGGTGCGGTCCAAAGTGGAACATGTGTTTTGCGTGATAAAGAGAATCTTTCATTTTTGCAAAACACGATTCCGAGGACGGGAAAAACTGCATCAGCATTGCTGCACACTGTTTGCACTTGCGAATTTATACCTTGCTCGTAATCGAATGAAGGCTGCGTAACGAGGCTTATTTCGCGTGCAAACAGTGCGCTTGAATTGCGCTCTTTCTCGAAATTTTTGCCCGGCAGGGATGACGCAGCTGGGTTGGACGCAATTATGAGGGGGAGTCTTAAGCAAGGCATTCGCCAACTTGAGAAATATAACAAAAAACTCGGTGGCGGATATAAGATGGTGCTCGAAGTGTATTGACGTCCTATGTCATCAATGTTGAGGTGAAAATGATGGAAAAGAAAGAGTTTCTAAGTATCTGCGATTCGACCTTGAAAGAGATGGGTTTCTCAAAAAAAGGAGGAGCATATTATCTTAATATCGGTTCCGATCTGGTTGGTGCTGTCTTTTTCCGCAAGTCCAATTTTGGATCAGTTTATTATGTCGAATGCGGAATTGCGATACAAGGATATAATGAAACATTCCCATTTCCCAAGTATTATGATGTTGACATATCAACTCGTTTCCAATTTCCTTTAAAAGTACATCTTCAATATGATCCATCTGCTACACACGGATATTCTGTTGATTTAGAGCGCAACACAGAAACCGAGATTAAAGAAGGCATAAAAGAAGGCGTTGAGAGATGGTTGTTACCTGCGTTGCATGGAGGTAAACAGTATATTCTTGACAACTTGGAAAAGTATAGCTTTCATCACTTAAGCGAGATGGTACATACTGCACTTGAACAATGGAGCATATCTGGTGAATTACCTGCTAAGCAGAATCACTGATAAAAAGTAGATTGTCCATGCCGACGCTGAAGGAGCTTTCTGCTGAATACGATGCTCTGAAGGCGGAGAAAGAAAACGATGATGCTGCCCTGGAAGAACTGAAACCTCAGCTCACAACTCTGAACCATATCAAGTATAATTTCGATGTTCTGGAACGCGACTACCTGCCAGAAGAGAAAGATCTTCGCCGGGAAGAGCATCAAGAACGATAACATGGCCCCTGTGTCAGGCCTGCTTTTACGCAGGAAACTGGCTCAGGGGCCTTTCTTTTTTTGCATTTGGGGCGAAGCAAAGAGGTCGGATGACGCAGGAAAAAGACACAACCACAGAGCGTAAGCTCTGGCTTTCAGGGGCTTGGGGGCGGAGCCTACCAACAAGCATTGTGCAATTCGGGCCGGATTGCATTGCTTGCTACGCTTATCTCAAATTTGACATTATACTTGTTATGCCAAATCAAATATTATCTCAAATTCTCACCGGAAAGGCTTGACCCACAAGCCTTTCCGCGTTTCTTTTTTGAGATAATATTTTGTACCCATCGCCATCATAAGAAAGCTCAAGTTCCGCACTCTCCTTACTTTTTGACATAATATTTGGGCGTTGCTGGAATTCAAGGTATATCGGATAATCTTCCTGGCAGGACAAGTCCTGACCAAGACAAGGAGGGTATCCCAATCCCTGCCCTTAGCCATCAAGGCTGTGCTCATGTTTTTTCAAACTGTGCCCATGCGGTTAGCCGATCCCTCCAATTGGTTGAGGGGATAATGCTGTACATCCTGCTTTGCATGGCTCCTGGCACCGGCTAAGCCGGTGGCCATGATTGATAGGCACATCGAACGTGCTGCCCATACACCCAATAGTCAAATAGGTTGACGATCATCCCCTTGTGCAAGAGACCCTTCATGTTAGATATAACAAGCCGGCTTCTCCGTTTCGTATACGAAGTCTTCAAACGCGGCGCTTCCGCCAGCGCCCTCTCTCGCAAAGCCGAACAGCGCGATGCGGTAGCCAGTAAAGTGTGTAAGCAGGTATGTCATCTGATGGCGGTATCCCTGACCCAGCTCGCGCCATGCGCCGTTCTGCTGCAGATAGAACGTCGCTTTATCCTTCATACACTCAAAATCGAACCATACACCCAGGCGCACGCGATCGCCCGGCACAAGGATGCGCTCCACCTCGACCCCATCAGCGGGGCCGTTTTCGTTTCGGGCGCGCAGCGTGACAAAGAGCTCGCCTGCCTTACGCGCAAGGCCCGCAAAGGCCCAGCGGTCCTGCAGGGCACAAAGACCGGCAATGTCGCCGTCGCGCAACTGCGAGCCATCCAGCGTAACGGCCGCAAAGCAGCCGGGATATAGCGTGCGCTGCGTGAGCGTGTTCGCGGCCTGCGTCAGGCTTTCGCAGGTCTTGCCAAAGCGGATGGTGTAGCGGCCGCTGCCGTAGCTAAGCAGGCTGCGGTCGGGGATGTGGTTCCACTCCCAGAAAGGCTTCATTTCGCCGCGGAAATCGTTGCTGCCGTAAAGCGGTGCGCACACCCATCCGGGCCTCTCGCAGTGGTTTGTGACCATGGCCGGGACCTTGCCGTTTTCACCAATCACAGGCATGCCATCTTCCCACGTCATCGGGATGAGCACGGGCATGCGCCCAGCCGCGCCGCGGTCCTGAAACAGGCAGCAGAACCAGCGCCCGTCTGGCGTATCCACGACGCCACCCTGTGCCACGCCCTGATCGAGGAAGCCCAAATCGTCCTCGAACACCACGCCGCCGGTGAATTCTCCCACGAGCGTGGTGCTGGTGTAGCAGGATTCCGCGCGCTTCCAGCGGTCCTTGCGGGAATGGATGACGAACAGGTAGTAGCGTCCGTTGATCTTGTAAAAATGCGAACCTTCAAAGCCTAAATAGTCGGACGTGCCGCTGTCGGCGATGATGCGGTCAAGGCCTCCGGGACGCGGACTGGTCAGGTCGTCATTGAGCTCCGTGATGCGGATTTGTGTGCTGCCGTACACAATATACGCACGCCCGTCATCATCAAAAAACAGCGAGCTGTCGTGGTAGAAGCCCTCGATCTCGTTCCGTTTCCATGGGCCTTTCATATCGCTGGCGGAATACAGATACGTCTTGTGCGTATCATAGGCCACAAAGCTGATGTAGAATGTATCGCCGCGCCTGCGCAGGCTTGCGGCCCACATGCCCTTGCCGTAGGCATTCGCGTTGCCTTCAAGCCGCTGGGCAGGCGTGTTCTCCAGCATATCGTACACATGGGTGTAAAATTCCCAGTGGATCAGGTCGTGCGAGCGCAGGATGACGCATCCGGGCATGAAGTACATCGTGGTGCTCACCATGTAATAGGCGTCGCCCACGCGCAGGATGTCCGGGTCGGGAAAATCCATAGGAATGATGGGGTTGGTGCCGCTTGTGAACGGTCTGTACGGCATGGCGATCTCCTCCTTATCAGGTGTCTCAAAGCTCGGCGAGCTTGCCATCGCGGATATACACGGGAATGACGTCAATCGGCGCGTCCGCCTGCATCCACCGTTCGCCTTCGTAAATTTGATGATCCCACAGGCCGCGCCAGCGTCCCCTGGGCAGGTATACGCGGCGGCTGACGGCTCCACGTTCGAGCACGGGGCACACCAGCACGTCGTCGCCCAGGAAGAACTCGTCGTCGATCTCCCACGCGGTTTCGTCATCCGGCTGGTTGTAGAACAGCGTGCGCATCACGGGCTGGCCGTCCTCGTGGGCCTGACGCATGGCGTTGCGTAGGTAATCGCGCATGCGCTCGCGCAGGCCAATCATGCGGGTCATAATGGCACATGCCTCCTCGCCGTAGCTCCAAATCTCGTTCTCCGCGCCGGTGGGCAGCGCGCCGCCGCCGTGATCGGACAGGGGCGCTTTGTGCGGCTCGCGGTCGCCGTGCAGGCGCATCACGGGGCAGAACGTGCCCAGCTGGAACCAGCGGATGAGCAGTTCGGCAAAGCCGGGGTCGCGCGTGTCGCCGAAGTGGAAGCCGCCGATGTCCATCGTCCACCATGGGATGCCGGCCAGGCCCATATTGAGGCCTGCGACAAGCTGGGTGCGCATGCAGTCGAATGTAGATTCAATATCGCCGCTCCACACGAGCGCGCCGTAGCGCTGGCTGCCCGCCCACGCGCAGCGGATGAGGCTGACGGTCTTATCCTGGCCCGCGTCACTAAAGCCGTCCCACGCCATGCGAGCATAGCAGAGAGGATAGAGGTTGCCCTTTTCCAGATCCGAACCGATGCTGTAACGAATGTTGCTATACGGATAACCGGTGTATTCCGGCTCGGCCTCGTCCAGCCAGAACAGATCCACCCCCTGACTGCGGTAATTTTGGCAGAGCTTATCCCACAGATAGCGCCGGGCATCGGGGTTGGTCACGTCAAGATAGCAGGCGTTGCCCAAATGGCGCAGGCGGCTGCCGCGGTCCGAACGCACGAGGTAGCCTTTTTCCAGCAGCTCGCGGTAATTCTCGCTGTCCTCCTGCACGGTGGGCCACACCGACACCATCAGCTTCATACCCATGGCGTGCAGCTCGTCGCACATGGCCTTCGCGTCCGGCCAATACTCGGCGTCAAAGCGCCAGTCGCCCTGATGCGGCCAGTGGAAGAAGTCCGCGACCATCACGCCCACTGGCACACCGCGGCGGTGATACTCGCGCGCCACGTTCAGCAGCTCTTCCTGCGTCTGATAGCGAAGCTTGCTCTGCCAGAAGCCGAGGGCGAAATCCGGCATCATGGGCACGTGACCCGTGGCGGCGGAATAGAGCTTCTCAAGGCGCGCGGGCGTATCGCCGCAGCAGATCCAGTAATCCATCTGGATGGTGGACTCGGCCTCCCATTCAGTTACGTTACTGGCGAATGTGACGCGGCCAATGGCCGGATTATTCCAGAGCATGCCGTAGCCGAGGTTTGACACCACGAACGGCACGCTGGCCTGAGAATTGCGGTGTGCCAGCTCCAATGTGCAGCCCTTCAAATTGAGCTGCTTTTGCTGATATTGGCCCATGCCGTAGAGCTTTTCGCCGTCGTTGGCCTCAAAGCGCATGGTGAAGCGGCTGCAGCCCGTGCCGGTGTGCGGCGCGTACATGCGCGGGCGGATTTCCAGCGCGGAGCACAGGGGCCGGTCGGTTGGCGCGTAGCGGTTGCGCTCATATTCGCGCAGGATGGGCTTCCCGTCGCGCAGGAAGGTCATCACGCCAAAGCGATCGATGTCGCAGCGGATATGACCGTTTATGATGCTCGCGCCCTTCTCGTCAATGCTGATCTGTACGGGCACAGACGCAGCAGGCAGCAGGGCGTGATCCTCGCCGTCTGTAAAAGAGGCGGCGCAGGTGGCGCGCACGCGCAGCGCGTCCAGACCCCACGGCTCAATCATCACCTGCTCGTTGTCAAAGCGGTAGAGGATGCGGCTTTCCATCTTCGTGAGCATATTATCAATCCTTTCGTGGATGTTTGTCGGTTTGTCAGCCCTTGACCGCGCCCAGTAGTACACCAGTCACGAAATAGCGCTGCAGGAAGGGATACACGCACATCATGGGTACCATGGCGATGAATACCTTGGCCGCGTTGAGGGATTTGTTGCTCATCTGACTGTACAGCTTGAGCTGGTCCGGACTCATGTGGTTGATCTGGGTGGTGACGACCATCTGCTGGATATACGCCTGCAAGGGATAGCTGCTGTCACTGCTGGAGAGCACCATGCCCTGGAAGAACTCGTTCCAGTAGCCGACGCCTATGAACAGAATGATGGTGGCTAATACGGGCACCGAGCACGGCACCACGATGCTGAAAAGAATCCGCCACGGCCCTGCGCCGTCGACAACCGCGGCCTCTTCCAGCGAATCCGGCAGTGAGCGGAAGAAGTTGATGATCAGGATCAGATTGAACACGGGCAGGCCGCCGCACAGGATCAGGCCGATCATACTGTCTATCATACCATAATTCACCATGGTAATGTACCATGGAATAGTGCCGCCGCTAAAAACCATGCAGAAAATGGCCGACCACTTGAATACGTTCACGCCGGAAAACTCCCTGCGCGTCTTGCTAAGCGGATAGGCAAAGAGCACCAGCACCAGTGTGGTGAAGGCTGTGCCCAGCACCGTGCGCTGAACCGATATGAAGAAGGAATGGAAGAATTTGCTCTCCTTCATGATCTCGCGGTAGGAGATGGTGGTGAAGTTGATGGGCCAGAGCGTCACCATGCCGGAGTTGGCCGCCGTCTTATCCGATAAGGATAAGCACAGCGTGTACCACAGCGGATACAGGCAGGAAAGCGCCAGGATGGACAGCAAGGCGTAGTTGACCGTGCGCAGCAGCTTTGTGGTAAAGGTTTTGCTTTCAACCATGACGAACCCTCCTTAGAATACGCGGTAGTCAGCCAGCTTGTAAGCCAGCGCGTGGGAGGTGACGATCAGCACGAAGCTGACCACCGATTTAAGCAACGTTGCCGTCCTCGCCCACATGCCAGTAGCCAGGATAAGCGTCGTAGGCCGCGAACACGGGCTCAAAGCCTGGGCCCGCCGCACCGCCGGCGAGGAAGTTGTTGTAGGCGCCGCTGCCCGCCGCGATCGGAATGGTGCCCTCGCCGCCGGGCTGCTTTTCAAGGAACACCTGCGCGATGTGCTCGATGTCGTCAAGCGTCTTGGGCTCCTCCAGACCGTACATGTCCAGCCAGTCCTTGCGGATGTTGAGCACGGAACGACCGGAGGTGGCCACGTCTACGCCCACGGTGCAGACCTGCTTGCCGTTTACCTTGGAATACTCAAAGGCCATGCCGCCGCCCGCACTCATGATCTCCTTGACCTGCGGGGAAGCGTACTGATCGAAAATCTCGGTCAAGTCGTAGAGCATGTCCGCGTTGGCTGCGGCCAGCATGGCCTTGCGGTCGCACTGCAGGCCGTCGGGCAAGGTGTTGCTGGCGATGCACAGGTTCACCTTCTGGTTGTAGTCGTCGCCCACGGCGGCGGACCAATCCACAACCACCTTAATGTTGAAGTTCTCAAGCAGATAGCGGGTGAAGACGTTGTCCTCGTTGGTATCGCCGTCCGGGAACGCTTGGGTGGGGTAGGCCATCTGGCCAATGTGTACCTCGACCACGTGGTCGAATTTCATGAAGGGATCCGGGGTTTCTTCCGCGAAAGCGGCTGTGCTGGGCAGCAGCATGAGCGCGGCCATCAGCAGGGTAACCAGTTTACGCATTTTTGTCATGTGTTGTTCCTTCCTTTCTGTTTTGCCGGGGGAGGAGTTCACCCCCCTTGCTGAGATCTATTGTACCGTTAATGTTTGTGCATATCAACCGAATTACGTTGCGTATATTCAGCACAACACTCAGAGAGGCAGAAGACAAAAACGGCGTTTGGGGCTGTTATTGCGCACCGCCGTCACTCGCTTGGGAATTTTGTTTCAAGAATTGAGAACAGCTTTCGCCCGTCACGCTGCGAAAGTTCTGTTGGAAGTATTTCACGTCGTCATAACCAACAGCCGAAGCTGTGTCGGCCACGGAGCAGCCCGACGCCAGCAGTTTCTTGGCGTGGTCCATGCGCACGCCGCGCAGGAAGCTGCTAAACGTATCGCCTGCCATGGCACTGAAATTTTGCGAGAAATAGCTGCGGCTCATGCCCACCAGCTGGGCGACCTGCTGCTCCTTGAGGCGGCTGCCCATGTTCTGCTGTATATACAGCGCGGCAAAGAGGATGCAGTGGGGCATCAGGCGGAAATCCGGGCTTTGCAGCACGCGCGCGCACAACCCGTCGCGCAGGGCAGTCAGGAAGTGCCGCGCCTCCTGCGCGCCGCCGGTAAAGGGCGCATCGGGCGCATAACCGAAGGCGCTGCGCAGGTCATTCTCAATGAGCACGATCAAACGGCCGGTCTGCGGCGCATCCAGTCCGGCTGATTCGAGCTGCTCCATCATGCGGGTGAAGGTATAGTGGTTATACACCCAATACAGCTTGCGCCAGCGTGTGCACAGTTCTTCGTAGGCGCTGGCGGAGATGCCGCTGCGCGTGGGCTCCACCGGCAGGTGCCGCAGCTTGCGTCCCAGCATGTCGCTGATGGACATAAAGGACTGGGTGCAGTCTTCTTCGATGCGCAGTTTGGAGATGTAATCCAGCGCGCCGAGGCGCGGGCACTCTTGACGTACTCAAAATCCTCGTGAAAGTATAGTGGCATTCTATTGAGCTTTGTAACCAGATGGGGTCTTGCCTATGTATTTCTTGAAGACTCTGGAAAAATGGCTTTGGGAGGAAAAAACCAAATAGTTACTGACGGCGATCAAGCTCTTATCCGTGTAAGCGAGCAAGCGGGCAGCCTCCTCGCTTTTTTTCGTGAGGATAAAGTCGGTGAGCGTCATGCCGGTTTCCTCTTTGAATTTTCTTGAGAGATATGGCCGGGAATAATGAAGCTCCTGAGCTAACTTTTCAGTATCGATGGGTTCACTCAAATGCCGTTGTACCCAGGCAGACACGGCAATGGCCAACGGCGTCGGCTGAATCCCTTTCCGCAGGCGCGCTACCTGCTCGGTATAGGTAAGGAGCATGTTGATCTGCAGCCGCTGAATGTTTTGCACGTCCTGGAGCGCTTCGCAGCTGCGGATCAGCAGATCGCTGGTGGACAAGGCTTCTTCCACGTTCATGCCGCCGCGGATGGCGGAGCGGGCCGCCAGGGTGCTGGTGACGATAAAGGTGTTCTTGTATTGCCTCAAATGCTCCTGGGCCATGGCGCCTGCGTGAACGGCGGGCGCGGAAGCGATCCAGGCTTTCAGGGCGTCTGTATCGCCTTTGCGGATCATGTTCATTAAGGTTTGTTCAATTGCCAGCGTGTTGTGGATTTCTTCAGGGATGGCCTGTCCATCATTGGCTTCTGCTGGGTTGAGCGTGATTTGCGTTTCAGCAGATCCGCGGAGCACAATATCCTCCAGCGACAGTTTTTCTCCGTTCATCACATAATTCATGGTACACAGGATCTGCTGCAGGCTTTCCAAGGGCATGTAAATCAGGGAGCGCATGGTTTGAATGAACGCATGCATTTCTTCTGATGGTACGTTGCTCAAAAAAGCCAGCTCCCGAAGCTGCTGCTCCGTGGCGGGAAGCTGGCGGGTCGGGCCCAGGATCAGCCGGGTTTCACCGCTGCGCACGACGCCGTAATAATAATAGCGGGGTGTGATATAGGTGCCGATATGATCGGATAAAGCAAATAAATCCTTCAGCGACGCTTGAATGGGGTCATACTTCAAGCCGGAATGATCGACCTTGAATACCAGTTCGTTTCCTTCGTAAAGCCGCACGGGAAAGCCGCACAGGCTGCCGATGGTGATGCAAAGATAGGAAAGATCCAGCTTTTTCATTTTACGCCCGCCCTTCTGTGTGAAGACGATACAATTATATATCAAATATCACAATTCTGCAAGACTTTTGGCAAGCGCTTATTATACAATTAGATCGTCGCAAAAGTTCGTTCTCTTCATGCCGCACAAGGAGGCATCCCATGGACATTGAAAGCATTCTGAAACAAATGACGCTTGAAGAAAAGGCGGCGCTGGTATCCGGCACCGACTTCATGTACACCAACCCCATCCCAAGGCTGGGCATTCCGTCTCTTTGCATGTCGGATGGCCCCCACGGCCTGCGGAAGCAGAAAGCGGGCGGCGATAACGGCATCACTGCCAGCGAACCGGCCACCGCTTTTCCCACAGCAGTGACCACCGCCTCCGGCTGGAATCCGGATAACCTGAAAAGAATGGGGGCTGCCATTGGCCGGGAATGCCGCCATTATGGCGTGCACACCCTGCTGGGCCCTGGCGTGAATATCAAGCGGAATCCCCTGTGCGGACGGAATTTTGAATACTTTTCCGAAGACCCTTATTTGGCGGGCGTCATGGGCGCTGCCGAGGTGGAGGGAGTGCAGAGCCAGGGCGTGGGTGTTTCCGTGAAGCATTTTGCCATGAACAACAGTGAAAACTACCGCTTCATGGGCAATTCGGTGGCGTCGGAAAACACCGTCCGCAATCTGTATTTGAAGCCCTTTGAATACATCGTGAAGCATGCCCATCCCGCCACGCTGATGTGTGCTTACAACCAGATCAACGGCGTGTACTGCTCCGAAAACAAGTGGCTGCTCACCGATGTGCTGCGCAAGGAATGGGGCTTTGACGGTGTGGTGATGACCGACTGGGGCGCGGTGCATGACCGGGCGGCCGGAATCAAAGCCGGGCTTGATTTGGAAATGCCCGGCGATACCGCCATCTGCCGCCGGTGGATTTTGGACGCGGCGCGGGACGGGTCTCTGCCCATGGCAGACCTGGATCAAGCCTGCCGGAACATCCTGAAATGGATCGACCAGTATGCAAAGCCCGCGGATGAAACGCCTGTGGATTGGCAGACGCATCACGACCTGGCCGGGGAGATCGCCGCCGACTGCGCCGTGCTGATGAAGAACGACGGCACGTTACCTTTGACGGGGAAAGAAAAGCTGCATATTGCCGGTGCACTGTATGAAACCATGCGCTACCAGGGATCCGGCAGTTCCATGATCAACCCAACCCAGGTAACGACAGTCAGGGACGCCTTTGAAAAACGGAATATCAAGAATCATTCTTTGGCAGACTGTGATACCGTCTTCGTTTTTACAGGCCTTACCGATGAATACGAGTCCGAAGGCTGCGACCGGGAAAACATGCGCCTGCCGGAAAAACAATTGAAGCTGATCGACGACATGATCGCCACCGGCAAGAAGGTGGTGGTGGTGCTGTTCGGCGGCAGCGCGGTGGAATTGCCCTTCAACGATCGGGTCAGCGCCATCCTGAATATGTTCCTGCCGGGGCAGAACGGCGGCGAAGCCACAGCTATTATTCGGCGAAAAGAACCCTTCCGGCAAGCTGGCGGAAACCTGGCCCATAAAATATGAGGATGTGCCCAGCTATGAAAACTTTGGAAAAACTTTGCAGGAAGTCTATGCCGAGGGCACGGAGGTGGGCTATCGGTATTATCAGAAGCACGGCATTCCCGTGCGCTATCCCTTCGGTCACGGGCTGAGCTATACCACTTTTGAGCACGGTGAATGGCAGAAGGACGGAAACACCTATACGCAAACGATTACCAACACCGGCAGCCGCTTCGGCGGAGAAGTGTCCCAGCTGTATCTTGACGGCGAATTAAAGGGGTTTGCAAAGGTATATCTGAATCCCGGGGAAAGCAAAACGGTTACGGTCACTGTGGAAGAAGAACCAAAAGCCGTTTATTCCGATTCCTATACGGTTCCTGCGCTTCCCAAATCCTATCCCACCACCATGGAATCCCGGTTCACGGATTTACAGCAGTCCTTCATGGGCCGCATCCTGTTTAACGCCGTGCTGTCCGTTGCCAAAGGGCAAATGAAAAAGGCGGAGAAAATGCCGGACGGACCGGAAAAGGAAAACGCCAGGAAGGGCGCGCTGTTCTTAAAGCGCATCCTGGAAAGCAACTCTCTGCGCTCCATGTCCATGTCCGCCGGGCAGAGCATGCCCTGGCACGTGGCCAACGGCATGATGGAAATGGCCAACGGCCATCTGATCAAAGGGATCAAATGCTTCCTGTCACCCGTGAAAGTCCCCAGGCTGCCAAAGGATGAAAACACCTGAGAAAGAGAGAAAAATCGCCATGAAAACCATTACCCTGAACCGATTGCCGCAAAGCCGCATTACCCAGGAAAGCGTAAGCGCCAAGGAGCGCTGGTTCGGTTATTTGCTGGGCCCCACTGGCACGCTGCTGTTCAACGCGGTGCTGGCCGTGTATCTGAATGTGTTTTACACCGACGTACTCAAGCTCACCGGCGTATGGGGCGGCGTTTTCCTGATGGCGTTTCCCATCATCTCCAAGGTGATCGACGCCATTACCAACCTGATCATGGGCCAGATCATTGAGCGTACCCGTTCTAAAGAAGGCAAGGCTCGCCCCTGGCTGCTGCTGTCCGCTGTTTTGCTGCCTGTGACCGGCATCCTGCTGTTTGCCGTTCCCAAAGCCTCGGAAACCGTGCAGCTGATCTGGGTGATGGTATCCTATAACCTGTATTACGCTTTCGCGGCGACGATCTACAACATGAGCCATGGCCTGATGGTGGCTCTGTCCACCCGCAATACCAATGAACGCGGCAGCCTGTCCGTTTTCAACAACGTGGCCAGCGTGATGGTATCCGGCATCATTGTGGCGCTGATTTTCCCCATGGTGATCATGCCCATGATCGGCGTCAATCAGAATCTGTGGCTGCTGGTGATGGGCGTTTTGTCCGCACTGATGCTGCCGCTGACCCTGCTGGAATACTTCTTTACCAAGGAGCGCATCACGGAAGAAATCGGCACCACCGCAGAAGCGCAGCCCATTAAAAAGCAGCTGAGCGCACTGCTCCACGATCGGTTCTGGGTGCCGCTGTTCATCTATAACATCGTCTATTTTATGGGCACCTATTTCAAAAACGCCTCCCTGGTATATTACTGCAACTATGTATTGGGCAGCTACAACGACGGTACGACGCAGATGCTGGTTTCCGTGATCGGCGGAATCCCCATGGGCATCGGCATCTTTGCTGTGTGGCCCCTGGCCAAGCGCTTCGGCAAGCGGAACGTGACCATGGCGGGCTTTGTGCTCTATGCCCTGGGCGGCATTATTTGCCTGATCAATCCTCGGAATATGGTGATCGTGCTCATCGGCCAATTCATCAAAAATATCGGCGGCCTGCCCTGTGCCTATGTGTTCGCGGCCCTGTCGGCAGACGTATCCGACCATGTGGAATGGAAAACGGCTTCCGCGTGGATGGCATGGCTTCCTCTGTCAACAGTGTCATCCTGACCATCTGCACCGGCATCGCCGTCGGCGTACTCAATTTTTTCCTTGCCCAGGCGGGCTATATCGCGCCGGAATTTGTGGAGGCCACCGGCCAGACCATCGGCTTTGTCCAGAACATGGGCGTGCAGAACGTGATCACCTTCTTCTTCCTGGGCAATGAGGTCATCACCGCCGTGATCCTGATCGTGCTGCTCGTTTTCCTGAACGTGGAAAAGCACCTGGATGCGATCCACAACGATTTGAAGGCCCGCCATCACGCGGAATAAAAAGGGAGGATAAAACCATGGAAAAGCTGCTGTTAAAGGATCTGTCGTTTGTTACCGAAAGTGGAAAACAGGTGATCCTGCATGGTGTGAACGTGCTGTGCCGCGGCCGGGAGACAGGTCATATCTACCCCGAAATTGAAAAGGCTTTCCCTTACTTCCGCCGCATGGGCTTTAATCTGCTGCGCTACGGCATCTTCTGGGATGCTGTGGAGCCACAGCCTGGCAAAATCGATTACGAATACCTGAACAAGGTCAAAAGCATTGTGAAGCTGGCCGAAGAAAACGGCATGTATATCATTCTGGATATGCATCAGGATCTGTTTGCCCAAAAGTTCATTGATGGCGCGCCGGACTGGGCTTGTCTGGATGAGGGACTGCCTCATCCCCAGGACTGTGTGATTTGGTTTGAAGCTTATCTGAAGAGCGAAGCAATTATCAAAGCGGCAGATAATTTCTGGGCCAACAAAGAAGCGGAGGACGGCATTGGGCTGCTGGATCATTATGAACACATGTGGGAAGAAATCGCCCGGGTGTTCGCACCTTGCGATAACGTGATCGGGCTGGAGCCCATGAACGAGCCTTTCATGGGCAGCCTGGCCCGGGAAGCCTTTGGCCTGGGCACCGTGGAAATGCTGAAAAAGAACCCGCAATTTGATTTGGGCCGTCCCGACCTGATCCCCCCGGAGCAGGCAGCGGAGTTTATGGGCATCGTGGCGTCGCGCCTCATGGATTTTGACAAAACCACCCTGATGGACTTTTACCGCCGGATGCAGCGGGCCATTCAGAAGCACAGCAAGCTGAACATCGTCACCGGCGGCAATATCTATTGCAGCACCGATGTGCCCACCGGCATGGAGCGGCTGGAAGGCATCGGTCAGATCTACGCCCCGCACGGCTACGATTCCGTGGTGGATTCCGACCGTTACGAGGCATACAGCAAGGATAACGTCAGCCGGGTGTTCATGGGCAAGCGCCAGGGGCAGGACCGGCTGCGGCTGCCCACCATCATCGGCGAATGGGGCGCTTTCCCGTCCCGGGACTTCACCAACGATCTGATCCGCTTCATGAACGGTATCCTGGAGGAAAACCTTTGGGGCTCCGCTTACTGCGAATATCATCCCGGCCAGGAGAACGACACCCATTTCTCAGCCCTTTGCCGGGCCTATCCCATGGAAACCGCGGGAAAACTGCAAAGCTACCATTACGACGAAGCGGGCAAAGCATATCAAATGAAATACACAGCTGAAAAGGACGGAACGACCTCCATCTTCCTGCCTTTTGAGCCCGCAGAGATCACCTGCGACTTGCCCATCAAAACGGAAAAGAGAGAATATAGTCCTGAAAGCTGGTTGCTGAAGGTAACCGCCCAGGCAGACGGCGAAGTCAATTTGATCATCAAAGGATAAAAACATGAAAGCGATTCGATTGAGGACAGAATATCTGGTCAATCCCCTGGGGATGGATCTGCAGCAGCCGCGCCTGTTCTGGAATTGCCAGGATGGAATCAAGCAGACGGCCTATCAGGTCATAAGCGAGCAATGGGACAGCGGCAAGGTGGAAAGCAGCGCCATGCACGCGGATTATCCGCTGCCTCTTGCTGACCGGGAGCGGGTCACCTGGAAGGTCCGGCTGTGGGATGAAAATAATGTGCCCGGCGCATGGAGCGAAGCAGCCTTCTTTGAAATGGGCATCACCAAGTGGGACGCTTCCTGGATCACCGGCAATTACAGCGTGAATAAAAAGCAGCGCTATCCCGTAGACTGCTTCCGGAAGGCTTTCTCTGCGGAGAAGGCCCGGAAAGCCCGGCTATATATCACGGCCTGCGGGCTGTATGAGGCCGTGCTGAACGGCCAGCGAATGGGCGATTTCATCCTGGCCCCGGGCATTACCGATTACAACAAGCGCATTCAGTATCAAACTTATGATGTAACCGACCTGCTGAAAGCAGGCGACAATGTGCTGACCGTGCAGCTGGCGGATGGCTGGTATCGGGGCAGCACAGGCGCCTGGGGTCTGAAAAACCAATACGGCACGGAAACCGCCCTGCTGTGCCAGCTGGAAATCACGGGAGAGGATGGAACCATAGAGACTGTTTGCTCGGACGAAACCTGGGATTGGAGCAATGACGGCCCCATCCGCTTTGCGGACAATAAAGACGGCGAGATCGTGGACGCCAACCGGCAGCCCGGCTATGGCGCGAAAGCCAAGTGTACCTCACGCACCGTCATTCCTTCCGCTTCCAATAATGTGCCCGTCCGCGAGCACGAGCGGTTTACACCCAAGCTGATCCATACGCCCGGCGAAAAAAACGTGCTGGATTTCGGGCAGAATATCGCCGGTTATGTTTCCTTCCGGGTGCAGGCAAAGCAGGGGCAAAAGATCACCCTGACCCATGGGGAAATGCTGGACAGGCAGGGCGAATTGACCCTGCGGAACATCCAATGCAGCAGCAAAAAGATCACCACGCCCTTGCAGAAGATCGAATATACCTGCAAGGAAGGACTCAACGAATACAAGCCCCGTTTCTGCATTTTCGGCTTTCAGTATGTGCAGGTGGACGGCGATATCGAAGCCAAACCCGAGGACTTTGAGACCATTGCTGTATATTCGGACATGGAAGATACCCTGACCTTTGACAGCTCCAATGCCCTTTTGAACCGCTTTGTCTCCTGCACTCGCTGGAGCACGAAAAACAACTCTGCCGATTTACCGACCGACTGTCCCACCCGGGAGCGCCACGGCTGGACAGGGGACGCGCAAATCTTCTTTGGTACTGCGGCCTATCTGTTCGATTACGCTTCCTTCTCCAAGAAGTTCCTGAACGACATGTATGATTGGCAGCGGAAGAACGGCTGTCTGCCTCAGATTGCTCCTGCGGGCGGGGTGGATTTCTACATGAACACCATGAACGGCTCCGTAGGCTGGGCGGACGCGGGCGTGATCATCCCGTACCGCTTCTGGAAGCAGTATGGGGACGAGCGTATTTTGACCCAGTATTATTCCGGCATGAAGAAGTATGCACGGTTCATGATGAAGCGCTGCGGCAAACTGGGCTTGCTGGCCAAGCCCCTGGGGCTCCATGGCGAGAACAGGAAGTATGCCGTCAACGCAGGCCAAAGCTATGGCGAGTGGGCCGAGCCTGCCGAGGTGCATCCCAACAAATGGACGGATATGGCGGCTCCCCATCCCGAGGTATCCACCGCTTATACCAGCTATGTGATGAGCTTGATGGCGGAGATCGCGGAGCATCTGGGGAAAGCGGAGGACGCGGACCTGTACCGCAGGTATGAATCTGGCTGCAAAAAGGCCTATCAGGAGCTGGTGGAAAAGCCGGATTTCTCCCTGGACACGGATCGTCAGGCTGTGCTGGTTCGCCCGCTCTATATGAACCTGCTGAATGAAAAGCAAACGGATTTTGCAAAGCGGCGCCTGCTGCAGGCCGTGAAAAACTATCGTTACCGGGTAGGCACCGGATTCCTGTCCACGCCGCTGATTCTGGATGTGCTGGACGATATAGATTTGGATGCAGCTTACAGAATGCTGGAAAACGAGGAAATGCCCGGCTGGCTGTTCATGCCCAAGGCGGGCGCTACCACCGTATGGGAGAGTTGGGAAGGCACCCAGGCCCAGGGCGGCATCGCTTCCCTGGATCACTATTCCAAAGGCGCTGTGCTGGAATGGGTGTTCCGGGTGATGTGCGGCGTGCAGATGGACGGAGAAAATCATTTCGTTCTTGCACCTCATCCGGGCGGACATTTTGAACATATTGGTGTGAAATACAACAGCATTTTCGGTCAGGTGGAAAGCACCTGGAAGCATATAGGGAATAAAACAGTTTATACCTTCTCCATCCCAGCCAATTGCACGGCTACTGTCATTCTGCCTGCCGAGCAGCCCCAAGAGTTCCAACCTGGTTCATACACCATCGAAGAATAAAAAATGAGGCTTGGTGCAGCCTCCAAGGAGCAAATTGCAGACGCCGAGAATGAGCTGAAATTGAAATTTTCGGAAGATTATAAAGAGTACCTGAGCACCTTTGGAGCAGCAACATTCTATGGAAAAGAGTTGACCGGCATTTGCTCCAGTGAGAGACTAAGCGTTATCGCTGTGACTCAGCGTGCACGAAGCTTCTATAAAAGCTTTCCGAATGATGCTTATGTAATTGAAGAAAAGCTTTTTGATCACTTTCTTGTTATTCAAAAAGCAGACGGTGCCGTCTTCAGTTATGGCCCAAATGATTCTGAAGAGTTGATTGCTGATTCTTTATCGATGTACTTGTTCCCTCAAGAACAACAGGGAAAGCGGAAGTTCTCAAAGCCGACCCAGGGACTGCCGAAGAGACCCTTCGCCGGCATAAAGCGCTTGAACGGCAATATGATGCCGATCATGGGGACATAGTGAAACAGCGAGCAGCGTCGGGACGCACTGCATCAGCAGCTCCCAGCTGGCCTTGTCCCGCCATATGCTCTTTTTCTTCACTCCGACTGATTTGCTCATGAAAGACACGCTCCGCTTTGTTTGATGAGTCCATTATACGTATTTCCATTTTCAGTTTCTACACACTTTTGACTCAATTCCGGCCATAAACGCAGAAAAAACCGGTCACATTGCCATTCGATTGACATCTTAACAGCGCAATGCTACAATTATCTCATCGAAAGGCCGCAGCATGAACAGCCGCCACATCGAGGCGCTCTCCGCCGGCGCTGGAATCGCGCTCTAATATTCCTCTCATCCGCGCGCGGTACAATGACGGGACATCACACAGGCTGAAGGAGAATCATCATGCGAATACTCTATGCAGAGGACGAGCGGGATCTAAACGACCTCGTGACGCGCCGCCTTGTCGCCGAGGGCTATGGCGTGGACAGCTGCCTTGACGGACAGCAGGCTTGGGATTATCTTCAGGCCGCCGATTACGACGCGGCGATACTGGACATCATGATGCCGCATCTGGACGGGCTGAGCGTGCTCAAAAAGCTGCGCGCCGCCGGCAAAACCACGCCCGTGCTGCTGCTCACCGCGCGCGACGCTATCGCCGACCGCGTGGCCGGGCTGGATAGAGGCGCGAACGACTATCTGGTGAAGCCCTTCGCGCTGGAGGAGCTGAGTGCCCGGCTGCGCGTGCTGACGCGTTCCCAGTTCGGCGCAGGCGACAGCAGACTCGTCGCGGGCGATCTGACGCTGGACACCGGCACGCGGCGCGTGAAGCGCGGGGGCGTTGAAATTGCGCTTTCCGCCCGGGAATATGCGCTACTGGAATACCTCATGCACAACAAGGGCGTCGTGCTTTCCCGCGAAAAGATCGAAAATCACGTCTGGAATTTCGATTACGAGGGCGGCACGAACGTCGTGGACGTGTACATCCGCTATCTGCGCAAAAAGATCGACGACGGCCATGAGCGCAAGCTGATCCACACTGTGCGCGGCATGGGCTATGTGCTGCGGGAGGAGACGCCATGAAGAGAAGCTCGCTCCAATGGAAACTCACGCTGTGGTTTTCCGCCGCGCTCGTGCTCATGGCCGTGCTGACATTCATCGTGGTGTTCTTCGTGAGCCATTCCGTCCTGCAAAAGCAGCTGCGCACAGAGCTGATACACACCGTCGAGGACAATGTGGACGAGGTCGAGTTTTACCGAAGCATCGCGCAGATGGATCAGGACGGCGACACCGACCACTACATCCGCTACGGCGTGGGCTATCTCGAAATCGACGACGATTTTCTCGATCAGGTGAATGGCATGATCACCGCGCTCTATCACGAAAACGGCTCTCTGCTCTACGGCGAAAACCCCATCGCCGCGGCGGGCATGCTGGCCTTTGAGGACGGCGTGTGCCGCACAGTCCGCGTGCGCGGAGAAACCTGGTATATATTTGATCGCCGCCTCGAGCAGAACACCCTTCGCGATCTGTGGCTGCGCGGCGCCGTGCCCGAAACGCGGGCCGACGCGCCGCTGCGCGACATCGTGTACGTCTGCGTCTGGAGCCTGCTGGCACTCACGCTCATCGCCATTGCCGGCGGCGTGCTGATCGCCCAACGCGCGCTGAAGCCCCTGCGCGCCATGGCGCTCACCGCGGCGCAGATCAGCGGCGGCGACGACCTGAAAAAGCGCATGCCCGACGGCGGCAGCGACGAGCTGGCGCAATTGGCCGGCGCGTTCAACGGCATGATGCAGCGGCTGGACGACGCCTTCGAGGCCGAGCGGCAATTCGCCTCGGACGCGTCGCACGAGCTGCGCACGCCCATGGCCGTCATCATGGCGCAGTGCGAGGACGCGCTTTCCGGCGAGAAAACCGGCGCGGACTACCGCGAGGCGCTCTCCGTCATCCATCGTCAGGGGCGGCGCATGAACCGCATGATCTCCGGCATGCTGGAGCTCGTGCGCATGGAGCGCAAGACCGACCGCTATGCTCGCGAGCCGTTCAATCTGAGCGCGCTGACCGAGTCCGTCTGCGAGGACATGGCGCTGATCCGCGAGAAGAACATCGCCCTCACTACAGACGTCGAGCCGGATATTTCCATCACCGGCGATCAGACGCTCATCACGCGACTGCTCGGCAACCTCATCGGAAACGCCTACCGCTACGGCCGGGAAAACGGCCATATCATCGTCACGCTGCACCGCGCAGGCAGCGCGATAGAGCTGACTGTATCGGACGACGGCATCGGCATTTCGCCCGATCAGCAGAAAAAAATTTTCCGGCGGCTCTATCAGGGCGCGCCCGAACGATCGGGCGACGGCGCGGGGCTGGGGCTGGCCATGGCGCGGCAGATCGCGCGTCTGCACGGCGGCGAGCTGACCGTCGTGAGCGAGGAGGGCAAGGGCAGCGCCTTCACCGCCCGCTTCCCCATGCAGTGACATATAATATAGAAGAGAGCGGGATCTCCGGCGGGAGGTTCCGCTCTCTTTGCGCCGGGCAGGCAATCAGCGCCGCCTGCGGACAAAAACGGGAGCGCCGTAGGCTTGAGGGCACTTTTCAGAGAACTGACGCGTCAGGCTGTTCTTTCGAAGGCGCACTGTTTGACGGCGCTTCAGCAAAACGGCAGGCTGCGCATTCGGAGGAATCGGCGCACGGCAAAAATTTTATAAAAAATGAGCGCTTCTCATTTTCATCTCATCTGCGTCCTGTATCATAAGGCCATACCAAACAAGGAGGCGACTTCAATGAAAACGACACTCAAATCCACGCTGAAAGCCCTGCTGACTCTGACGTTCATACTGACGCTCCTGCTGAACGGAACGGCCTTCGCGCAGAGCGCCTTCGACCAGACCGCCGCTGAAAATCTGGCTCTGGAAGCCGCCGGCGCGACCCGCGAGCGCGCGCTGCTCTTCCCCACCGAGATTGAAACCGAGCACGGCCAGACGGCCTATGACGTCGAATTCCGGTGCGACGGCTTTGAATACGAATACTGGATCAGCACGACCGACGGCGCGATCATCAAGAGGGCCTGGGCGCTGACGAGCCAGAAGACGCTGGAAATGGCCGCCTATCAGGACGCGGCCGCCATCGTGATCGGCGAGCAGCAGGCGCTGGACAAGGCGCTCGCCGACGCGGGGCTGACTGAAGCGGACATCACGCTGCTGGAAATCAGCCTGGACACCGACGATATGCTGCGGCTCTACGAAATCGAGTTTTACACCGCGACGGCCGAATACGACTATGACGTGGACGCGGTTTCCGGCACTGTGTGCGGCGCGAGCATAGAATACTTCGCCGAAAACGAGACCGTGCGCCCCGGCCAGCAGCCCGTGAGCCCCGAAACCGTGGCCAGCGCTCAGGGAATCTCCCGCGAAAAGGCGCGCTCCATCGCGCTGAGCGACGCTTCTCTCTCCGCCGCCGACGTGACGTTCACCAAGACCAAGCTCGACCGCGAGGACGGCATGCTGGTGTACGAAATCGAATTTGTCACCGCTGCCGCCGAGTATGAGTACGAAATCGACGCGGTCACCGGCGCCATCCGCGAAAGAAGCATTGAGACGCGCGCCACCGCTCAGCCCGCCGCTTCCAGCTATATCGGCGTGGATCAGGCCAAGAGCATCGCGCTGAAGCACGCGGGGCTCTCCGCCGCCGAGGTGTTCTTCACCAAGGCCAAGCTCGAGAAGGACGACGGCCTGCGCAAATACGAAATCGAATTCATCAAGGGCAGCACCGAGTACGAATACGAGATCGACGCGGCCACCGGAAGCGTCCTCGAATATGACGTGGAGCGCAGCGAGCCCGCCCCCTCAAACGACAACCGCCAGCCTGATCGCGACGACGATCACGACGATGACCTCGATGACGATCACGATGACGACGACGACGACGACGATTAATCCCGCCTGACGCGCTTCCGAAAGCATAGATGCGCCGCCTGTCTCCGCTTACACGGGATGGGCGGCACGTTTTTTTAATGAAGGAAATGTTCTCCGTGTTGAATATACCCCCATTATTATGACCAAAGGTGGAGGCTTTACCTTTGAATGATGCTTACTAAGCGAACGATCTACTAACGAAAACCTTATGATGAAGACGCTGAAAAGTGGCTTGAAATAAGCACTTCTCAGCGTCTTCTTTTGATTAGAAGATGGATTTTGGAGGAGGATTGCTAATAATTCTGCAAATTCCGTCCGCTTCCGTTGGAAAAACCATTATTTTCGGCTTTCCGCATATGCGGCGGACGGCGTGATGAAATCATATAAAGATGAAACAGGCTGAAAAGTGGCTTTACATAAAGGGTTTCGCTATGCCTGCCAGAGACCGGTCATCGCCCCGGAGATAGTATGTTTTATTGGATTTCTAACCATCAGCGCCATTAGCAGCCATAATTGCTGCAAAACTTGGCGGACGACGATGCAAAGAAAGGCGAACGGTCACGCAATCCGCAAGCAAACCCTCATGCCTTTTCATAGCCATAAGAGCCTACACTGGGCAAAGAAATCATCAAGAGGATGGACAGAATTTCAGCATCGTACCAGGTTTAATAATACTGAACTTTTTTTCCGAAATTTGATGGTTTTTTACAAACGTGATTTCGGTCAACTTACTAATTTTGGCGAACGATCCGGGAAAATGTCCCACCGCCAAAATTAGCTCTGCTAATTTCCTGCTAATCGCACTAGGGTAAAAGAGGGGTTTTGGGGAGGAAATGCGAACGTCCGGAAATCGTTAGAAACCCAGTAATAGCAAGCATTTGCGGGCACTTGGAGGGTACTGAAGGCAAACACTTTTTCGTTCTCCTAAGCGACAGGCCGTGGGTTCGAATCCCGCCGGGATCACCACCCCTACCAGATTTTGCTAGGATTTCTTCGAAATCCCCGGGCGCAAAACTTGTATGGTAGCTTTT
>ERZ827156.916-NODE-916-length-38532-cov-3.461860_pt1 | contig 38532 bp, 35 predicted proteins | sample MGYA00519919_ERZ827156 | MGnify/ENA primary metagenome ERZ827156 (study PRJEB31778, sample SAMEA3449269) | human gut metagenome | biome: human gut; feature: human-associated habitat; material: faeces | place: United Kingdom | collected 2010/2012 ...
TTTTATTATTAAGAAGCCTATTTTATGGCTTTATGTTAATATGCAGAAACATTAATTATCTTACAATTTTTTACAGCTGTGTCTATAAGCTCATCCCAGTCTATCTTTTCCTCGGCAGACTCAACAAACTTAAGTTTTGGTTTTGTTCTAGGGTGTTTCGGAACGAACACTGTACAGCAATCCTCATATGGCTGAATAGATAATTCAAATGTGTCAATTTTTCTTGCAATTTTTACTATTTCATCCTTATCCATCCCAATTAAAGGTCTGAAAACCGGCAAACTCACAACGGTGTTCGTACAATTAATTGCTTGCATAGTTTGGCTCGCAACCTGACCTAAGCTTTCTCCGGTTATAATCGCCTCACAATTTTCTTGTTCCGCAATAATCTGTGAAATACGCATCATTAATCTTCTCATTATGATAGTAAAAAGTTCTTCGGGACACTCTCTCTTTATTTTTTCCTGTATTTCAGTGAACGGAACAGTAAACATTTTAATTTTTCCGCTATACTCAGAAACCTTTTGCAGCAAATCCACAACTTTTTGTTCTGCACGTTCACTCGTATAAGGCGGACTTGCAAAATGAATAGCCGTGAGTGACACTCCTCTTTTAGCCATAAGCCACGCCGCAACAGGACTGTCTATCCCCCCAGAAATCATTATAGCAGCTTTTCCGCCACTTCCAACTGGTATCCCCCCTGCGCCTTTTTCGGAATTTCCTCTTATATATGCTCCGAAGTCTCTTATTTCTACCGTAACAACTATATCAGGGTTATGAACGTCAACTTTCAAATTCTTAAATTTTTCAAGAATATGTCCACCTATTATTTCAGAAATTTGCGGAGACTTCAGAGGAAATTTTTTATCTGAGCGTTTTGACTCAACTTTAAACGTCGAACATTTACTTAGCTGAGAATACAAATATTCTTCTGTGGCAGATTTTATTTCTTCAATACTTTTATCTGTTAAACAAGCCCTTGAGAACGTTGCTATACCAAAAGTTTTCTCTATAATCGACACAGCTTCATCTAAATCCGAATCTTCTGTTGGCTCTATCATCAAGGTGGATTGAGCAGATTTTAATTTGTATTTTCCAACAGTTGCTAATCTTTGTTTTATGTCTTTTATCAACATATTTTCAAAGCTCTTTTTATTTAAACCCTTTAAAACAATTTCTCCGAATTTTGCTAATATTACTTCTTTCATTTTTAAACTCCAATCATACTTTTATTAAATTGTCTATTGCGTTATTGATTTCCAAGACTAATTTTTCAACATCTTCTTTTGTGTTGCTCCTGCAAAAACTAACTCTTATAGATGAATTTATTAAATCATCACTTAGCCCCATAGCCTTTAACACATAGCTTTGATGACCCTTAGAGCACGCCGAACCGCTTGAAACATATATCCCCTTAGAAGATAGGTAATGAAGTATAGTTTCAGCACGTATCCCCTTAACAGAAAAGTTTAAAACATATGGCAAACAATTATTGTTTGAATTTATGTAAACCCTATCTATACTGCTTAGTAAATTTCTGCAATATTCATTTAATTCTTTAATTTTTATGTAAGTGTCTTTATACTTGCTAAGCTCGCTAACTGCCTCACTAAACGCTGCTATCATAGGAACAGCCTGTGTTCCTGAACGTAGTCCTTTTTCTTGTCCGCCGCCAAACACTACGGGATTTATCTTTACATTTTTATTAACATATAAAAAACCTATTCCTTTAGGACCATGTATTTTATGAGCACTAGCACTTAATAAATCTATTTGCCACTTTTTTACGTTAATTGGGATTTTTCCAAAAGCTTGTACGGCATCAATGTGAAGTAATGCATCTGACTTTTTCTGTTTAATTACTTGCTTTATGCTTTGAGCAGGATACACACATCCTATCTCGTTGTTAACCATCATGCAGCTTACTAATTTAGTATTTTCGTCTATAGCTTCTTGGAATTTTTCAATAGATATTTCTCCACTACTATCAGGTGAAATGTATCTTACTTCAAATCCATCTTTTTCGAGCTTCTTAAATGTGTTAAGAACTGATGGGTGTTCCATTGATGTTGTCACTACGTTGTATTTGTCTTTATCCCTTACCTTAGACATTGTCCCCATAATCGCTAAGTTATTAGCCTCAGTTCCTCCGGAAGTAAAATAAATTTCATCTTTTTCGCATACAATAAACTTTGAAATATTTTTTCTGGATGTCTCCAATATCCTTTCAGCTTCAAAGCCTTTAGTATGCAAAGACGAAGGATTTCCGTAATTATTATTTATAGTGTCAACCATGACCTTCACTGCTGATTCACACATCTTAGTTGTTGCACTGTTATCTAAATATATTTCATGCATAATTTTATACAATCCTTTATTAATACTTGAAAATAGGAAGTCTTGTTAAGACCTCCTATTAAATAATTTTAAAACTAATATTTTATTACTCAATTTTTTTACTAGGTTATAGCCTTTAAAATATTTTATAATATTAATCTATTTCGCTGTCAAAACTTTGTTTGTCTTCGTAACCTTCTTTTTTAATTACTTCACACTTAATTGCTAATTCGTCTCCGCAGTTACTGCAAAACTTAGCTTCACTACTGTTTTCCTTGCCACATTTACTGCAAATAGTTTGTTTTTTCAGCGCAGATACTTCTTTTTTCATTTTATCTATTTTGCTTTTGATACCATCTATTTCATCAATATAGTGCTGAATACTTATTTTATCGCTATTCCCGTTCTTTTCAGACTCATAAATAAATTTACCCAAACATTCATATTTCTTTTTCAATGCATTGTTTTCTTCCGCAATATTTATATTAAGCTTAGAAACATCAACAAAATTACTTGCTTTATCTCCAACTACTTCCACCGCAGATTTTGCCTTTACAATCATATCTTCAAATATACCCATTAAAATCAACTCCTAAAAAATAATATTATTTAATAAATTCCACCACCAAGAAATTCTCTAAGCAATGAATTTTTCGGTACATATTCTATATTTATCGGATAAAACCTCTCCAAAGACGATATAAGTTTTAAAGCTTCTTTAAAACAGGGATTATTTTCTTGTATTTGCTGCAAATGCTGGATAGCGACATTTCTTAAAACGCACAGTTCATACATATGGATTGAGTTAATAGTAATATCACTCGTGCGCTTAAAAGGATATATATACAGTGCTTGACCTTTACACACATTATCCCACATCGACAAAGTTGTTTGTGCATCTGATTTTCTTTTTGAGTAATCCCTAACAATCCTTCTCACAAGGCGTATTGAACGGTTAGGTATTACTAATCCATTATAATCAGTTATTCCCTGTTTCACGCTTATATATACTCTAATTATATTTTCATCAGGAAGATCATTCGTAAATATCGGATTAAGCCCGTGAATTCCCTCGATTATTGCAAACTCGTTTTCTTGAAGCTCAACATGCACTTTATCATCAGATGGCTTTTGAGTCATAAAGTCAAATTTAGGAATGTCACATTTTCTGTTCGTCATAAGCGATGCTATGCACCTTTTTATTTCTTTAACATCCAAAGCCTCAACGCACTCATAATCGGGAGTTCCGTCTTCCTGAAGAGGAGCAAAAGTCCTGTCTCTGTAAAAATCATCCAGAGATATTATAACGGCACCGGAGCCTCTTCTTATTAATTCTTCTCTTATTTTATATGCAGTAGTGGTTTTTCCGCTCCCTGACGGTCCGGACAGCATCACTACCTTACATTTATCTTTTTTACTTAAAATATAATCCACAGTATTAGATATTTCTTCATGATACGTTTTTTCAATGTCTTTTATAAACTCTATCGGACATTCCGCAGCAGCTTGATTGATTTGTTCTAACCCAAAAACAAACTTCTGATACGAATTACTGAAATTTTTCATAAAATTCTTCCACCTTTCTTTTCCTCTGAAGCATTTCATCAAATCCTGAAATATACTCATAAGCAAATTTGTAATTAAATATTCTTTCAATTTTATTATCTTTGTATTCTTTAAGTTTGGTCACACCTCCCGCTCCACACGCAAGTATAGTATGGGTTTCGTCCATAACATATATATTATATAGTCCATCGTGGTTCATTTTAGCCCAACCTATGTTTTCCATGTTTTCTACCATTCTGCTTTGCCTGTAAAGATAATAAGGATGATAACCTTTTTGAGCTAATTTTTCATACGTTTTTCCTAACGTATATTTTAAATCATTACTGTTGTTATTTATCTTGGATTTCTCTTTTATGTTAAGATAAGACGAACGTTTTAAAGATAAAGTATGTATAGTAATTCCCTCCGGGGACAAAGAACATATTTTATCAACCGTGTTACAAAAACTTTCATAATTATCGCCGGGTAAGCCCGCTATTAAATCCATGTTTATACTATTAATTCCAACTTCTCTTGCGAGGCTAAAAGCCTCTATAGCCTGCTGTGCAGTATGCTTTCTTCCTATCGTTTCAAGCACACTATCATTTAATGTTTGAGGGTTAATACTTATTCTATTCACGTTACCGTTTTTCATTGCATATAATTTTGCTTTATTGATAGTATCGGGTCTTCCGGCTTCAATCGTAAACTCTCTGCAATCTTTCATATCAAAATTAAGGTTCACTGCCTCTATCAATTTTGCAAGCTGAATATCATCTAAAGTGGTTGGAGTTCCCCCACCGATATAAACAGTTTCGAGCTTTAATTTTAAATTTTTAGCAATAGTAGCTGTGTATTCTATCTCTTTTATAAGAAGCTGTAGATAGTCCGGGATAAGCTTTGCACATTTTTCTATTGACTGCGACACAAACGAACAATACGAACATCTACTCGGACAAAACGGAATAGCGATATATAGGCTAAAAGAATTTTTCTTAGACAAACTTAATATATTATTTTCGTATTTATTAGTGGTTTTAACAAGTTCCAATTTCTCTTTTGAAACTAATAATTTATCCGAAAAATATTTAGAAGCATAGTCCTCTCCGCCCTGATTAATAAGACTTCGATAAAGCTTTACAGGTTTTACCCCGGTAACAATTCCCCAACTTGGAGTTAAAAGAGTAGCCTCGCTCAAAACTTTAAATAACAGTCTTGCAATTAAGCATTCCAATTCATTTTTAAAATCTTCTGTATTTTTTTTGATTTCAGAGTTTTCTGACAACTCTTTTTCGTCAATTTTTGCTCCAACGACAACTTTAATTACCTCGTTATCTTCACTTTCAAAAATCTGAGTACTAACATAGTCATGCAAATTATCTTGTTCCACATAACTCATTTTATGATTAAACTTTTCATTTGGGAAAAATAATCTACAAACATTTTCTATCTCATACGTAAATTTACCGCTTTTATTATAAATATCCATCTATTTGCCTTTCTAACAGTTTACTGTATTTCATCAAAAAGTGTGGTTCTCTCTCCGTGACCGGGATACAGCTCATAATTACTATTTAAATCTTTAATTTTTTCAATCGAATTTTCCAAATCCTCGCTACTTCCCGTTGCAAAGTCTGTACGTCCAAAACAGCCCTTCATTATTGTGTCTCCGCAAAACATAACGTTATCCATTATATAACACATTCCGCCCCTTGTGTGACCCGGCGTGTGCAAAGCTTTAATAGTTGAATCTCCTAGTAAAAGCTCTTCTTTATCTTTTAGAAGTATATCAGGCTTAAACGGCTTTAAACCTCTTCCTAAATTAAGTTCGGTATTTTCCGTAAATTCAGCTTCGTTTTCGCCTATTACAATTTTAGCTCCGGTATAGTCTTTATATCTCTTAGCTTTTAATATATGGTCGAAATGACCGTGAGTAAGGATAATATACTTTATTTTATTTTTACCCATAGTATTTATATTTTCATCTAATCTCAAGCTTGCTCCGCCCGGGTCAATTATAGCTCCTAAACCCGTTTTTGTGTCTTTAATAAGATAACAGTTAGTTCTCAATGCTCCCAAAACAAAAGTCGTTATTTCAAGCATAATTTTATACCCTCTTATTTAACTTAATTTTATAGTCTTTTTATATCATGCCCTGCACACAGACAAAACATTTTTTATTCTTGATATACTTGCAGTCACCGAATTAAGATGCTCAACATCCCTAACAACAACCACAACATCTATTGAAACAGTCTTGTTACTCATAATTTTAGAATTAAGAGCTATAACCTTTAGCCTCATTTTGTATAGTTGCTTTGTAATATCCGAAAGAACAGATTCATTATCTTGAGCTTGAATTTTTATCATTACTTTAAATTGTGGATTTTTGCTGTCAACCCAATGGACTTTCACCCATCTTTCAGGCTGGTCACACTTGGAAATATTCCTAGGAACATTACTACACCCAACCTTATGCACAGACACTCCATAACCTCTTGTTATAAAACCTATGATTTTATCCCCCGGAACAGGATTACAACATTTAGATATTCTTATTAAGCAATTGTCCATCCCCTCAACAAACACACTATCTTGTTTTTTGTTTCCAGTCTCCGGTGACGGCAATTTAGGCTTATTAGTTTCAATATTTCCCTTAAGCTTTATGTATCCATCCTTAATTTTAGGCATAACCCTCCATGTTTGAAGTCCGCCGTAACCGATAGAAGCATAAAAATCATCTAAAGTGTTAAATTGATTTCTTCTGAATATTGGCTCTAAAATATTAGTAAGCTCTTCTTGAGTTAAAGATATATTATTTCTCCTTAACTCTTTTTCAACCTCAGCCTTACCTTCTAATATATTTTCGTCTCTTTTCTCACGCTTAAACCACTGTTTTATTTTTATTCTTGCTTCGCTCGTTCTAACTATTTTAAGCCAGTCTCTGTTTGGACCTTTAGTTTTATCTTTTGTGGTTATAATTTCAACAATTTCGCCTGTTTTGACTTTGTAGTCTATAGGGACAATCCTCTTGTCTACCTTAGCTCCAATCATTTTGTTCCCGACTTCCGTATGGATTGCATAAGCGAAATCTATAACCGTTGCACCAGTCGGCAAGCTAAGCACTCCTCCTTTCGGCGTTAAAACAAAAACTTCTTCAGGCGCCAAATCCAGCTTTATATTTCTTATAATATCTGTTGCGTCTTCGGTGTCTTTTTGATTGTCAATCATCTGACGTATCCAAGCTAGACGTTTTTCAAGAGAATTTTCGCTTCCGGATATTCCGAGCTTGTACTTCCAGTGAGCCGCTATACCGTATTCAGCAGTTCTGTGCATATCCCAAGTCCTTATTTGAGCTTCAAAAGGGATACCTTCCCTACTTAGAACCGTTGTGTGCAGCGACTGATACATATTAGGTTTCGGAATCGATATATAATCTTTAAACCTGTTGGGGATTGGCTGGAACATATCGTGGATAATTCCTAAAACATTATAGCAATCATTTACGGTGTCAACTATTATTCTAACAGCGTATATGTCGTAAATCTCTTCGATAGACCTACCCTTTAAAAACATTTTTCTATATATTCCGTTAGCGCTTTTTACTCTTCCTTCTATGTAAACATTCGGAATATATTGAGGGATTCTGTCTTTTATACGTTTTTTTATTACTTCCAAAAATTTTTCTCTGTCGTCTTTTCTCAACGCTAGAGAACGTTCAATTTCCTTATAGGCAACTGGGTCGAGCTGCTTTAAAGACAAATCTTCAAGTTCTTCCTTGATTTGACGTATACCCAAGCGATGCGCTATTGGAGCAAAAACTTCCATATTTTCAAGAGATTTATCTCTGCTTTTTTGAGGCGTCATACATCCTATTGTTCTCATGTTTTGGAGCCTGTCTGCAAGCTTTATTATTATTACCCTAATGTCTCTAGACATTGCTATAAGCATCTTCCTTATGTTTTCTGCCTGCTGCTCCTCTTTTGACGAATAAGGTATTTTACCTAATTTTGTTACGCCGTCAACTAAATTAGCAATTTCCTCTCCAAAATCTTTCTTAATATCGTCAATCGTAACGCTGGTGTCTTCAACAACATCATGTAAAATCGCTGCAACTATTGACTGAGTATCCATCCCCAGTTCACATAGTATGTAAGCCACCGATACAGGGTGCAATATATAAGGAACCCCTGAAACTCTTTTTTGACCGTCATGAGCCTTAAACGCACATTTATAAGCTTTGTCTATAAGGTCTTTATCATAAGCGTTAGCGCTCGCACTTACAATTTGAATTAAGCTATCATAATCTTTATACCGATTTTCACTCATCTTATCATCACCCCGTAATATCATTTTTACTTATATTACTTAATATTTGAGAGTCTTTCAAGTTAACTTTTTTACCATTATCGTTAATAGCAATATAATATTCGTCTTCCTTTGAAGAAACGCTCATTATGTCAAGCTCTTGCATAACATCGAGTATAATTCTTATTTTAGCGCTGTTAAGCAATTCATTGTTTATTTTGTAGGATAACAGCTCGGGAGTATATATTTTTCTTTTATTTAATTTTATGTATCTGTAAACCAGAGCAAATTCCTGCCTATCAGGGTAAATAAGCTTTATTTCATCTTGTGAAAGCTTTTCATTGAGCTTAAATTTTTCATAAACTCGTTTTTCCGTTAAACATTTATATGTGTCTAGTCCGCCGACTTTAACGTCTTTCACAAACAATGACAGTGAGCTATATCCTGCGTAGCTGTTTTTATGCATCGTGACTGCTAAATCTATATTATCTCCCACATCATATAAAAAGCTTTTTTTGTTCTTGCCAAAATACATAGCCGTAACTTTTTTACCGTTTCTTTCAAGAGTAAGCCTTAAATGCTTTCCTCCCCCAACTTCGCATATATTACTAATTTTCATATTATAAAGTCCGAAAACCGGCTCTTTGTTGCCGCTTCCAAAAGGCTTTAACTTATCAAGCTCATCTAAAACATCGTCTGACAGCGAAAGGGGACTTATCTTAAAATCTATACATAATTTTGATAACGGCATTTCTCCAAATTTGTCGGCATAATTCAATAAGCACTCCTTAAACTTTCCTATATTACACGTTTTTAAGTTTATTCCTACCGCCATAGGATGTCCACCAAACCTGTCTAAATATTGCTCACACTCAGATATAGCGCTGTGCAGACAAAATCCTTCAATACTTCGCCCAGAGCCTTTGGCATCTTCATCGTCATAGCTTATTATTATACTTGGCTTTCCGTATTTTTCGGTTACTCTTGCTGAAACTATTCCCAAAACACCGGGATGCCAACCTTTTCCTTCGCAAATTATAATTTTGTTTAGCAATCTTTGAGGCTCAAGTTTTAATTGTTGTTCTATGCTTGCCATTATTTTACTTTCCGTTGACTTACGTAAATCATTGTCGCTGTACATTTCGCTATATATTTCCTCGGCTTCTTCAACGGATTCCGAAAGTAAAAATTTTATAGACTTATCTGCACTTCCCATTCTTCCGCAAGCATTTATTTTCGGGACGATATTAAATGCTACATCCATAGAATCTAAAACTTTTCCGTTTAAACCGAGTTTTTCAAGAATAACCTTAATAGCAGGTCTATCAGAGTTCTCTATGCAGGCAAGACCTTTTTTTATAAAATCTCTCGTTTCACCTTTTAGCTCTATAGAATCTCCTATCGTACCTATCGTAACTAAATCGCCATATAAATCCATAAGTTCGGCTAAACTTTTGTTTCCTTCTTCCATAGCAACAATAGCTTTAAACGCAACCCCTACTCCAGCAAAATTTTTAAATTTACTTTTACAATCTTCTCTAAAAGGGTCAACAACAGCAAAAGCATTTGGAATTTTTGTTGGCGGTCTGTGATGGTCTGTGACTATAGTGTCAATACCTATTTTTTGCGCATATTCTATTTCTTTTTCTGCAGATATACCATTGTCCACCGTTAAAATAATGTCAACATCGCATTCTTTAAGATAATCTATAGCGCTCACATTCAAACCATAACCGTCTTCTTCTCTTTTAGGGATATAATATATAACATTAGCTCCCTTGTCTTTCAAGTACAAATACATTAATGCAGTAGCAGTAATTCCATCTGCATCATAGTCGCCGTAAATACATATTTTTTCAAAATTGTCTATAGCCGACCTAAGTCTTAACACAAATTTATCCATGTCTATAAAATCATGTGGACTTGAAAAATCCTTATATTCATTTAAAAATTTTAATATGTCTTCCTTATCATTAAATCCTCTTATACTCAACAGTACAGATAAAAAAGGGGTTATTCCCAAATCCTGAGAAATTTTTAATGCAAAATCTTTGTCAACACTCGAAACAATCCAATTTTTCATTTTGTCCCTTTTCACCACCTTTACCAGATTATTTTATCATTTTTATAAATATGTTTCAACTAATACTCTAATTATAAATTATGTCTTTTATAACCTCGGAAGCAATAATCAGTCCTGCAACCGACGGGACAAACGATATACTTGTTGGAACTATTTTTTTAGTTACATTCTCATCTTCCGTTCCGCTTACAACAGGTTTTTCATCGGAATACACGACTTTTAATTTTTTTATTCCACTTTTTTTAAGTTCACGTCTCATGACCCTGGCTAGTGGACAAACCTGTGTTTTATAAATATCGCAAACTTTAAAATTCATAGGATTAAGCTTGTTTCCTGTTCCCATACTGCTTATTATTCTAGCGTTTTCATTATTAGCTTTAACTGCAATATGTACTTTACAAGACACAGAATCAATGGCATCGACAATATAGTCATATTCTGAAAAATCCCAGTCAGAGGAATTTGTTTCATTAAAATAGCATCTATTAGCTATAACATTCGCCTCAGGGTTAATGTCTAAAATACGCCTTTTCATTACATCAACCTTGTATTCACCTATTGTCTTGTGAGTTGCCACAAGCTGACGGTTTATATTACTTACATTGACTGTGTCTCCATCAAACAAAACTAAATTTCCAACCCCGGCTCTTGCTAAAGCCTCCGTCACATATGACCCTACTCCTCCAACTCCAAATATTATTATTTTAGACTTCGATAGCTTCTCAAGTGCTTCTTCGCCTATTAAATTACTCGTCCTTGATAAAAAATCATACATTTTAATCACCTATATAAATAAAATAAAAACTGCCCAATCCTTTCAAACCGGGCAATTAAATAATACATCAATATTATAATCTAAACAAGACGTCTTCTTTTTTAAATAATCTTTGCATCATAAAGAGAGCAATCGCAATATAAACAATCATCCAGCCTAATACTATTCCCAAATGAGCAAAATTTACAGCTGACCCAAATACCTCTTTTATTATACACACGACGTTTAATATCGGGACACTCAAATAAGGTAAGCTTATATTTGCTAAATCCATATTGTATGCAAAAAGTGTTGGAACTAAGCTAATTACTATAACAGGCGTAAAATAAGTTTGAGCTTCTTTATATGACTTTGAATACACACCAATTGTAAGGTTAATAGCGGCAAAAAGCATCGCCGTAAATAAAGTTATAACAAGTAAGGTTAGCGTTTCCACAGCACTTATCTGAACATCCTTATTTGATGAAATTTTCAAATATCCCCACAGACCAAACGTTGCACATATTCCCGTAAGCATACCTAAAACCGTTGTCGCTAATAATTTCCCCATTATTATTGCTGTTCTGTCTGCTCCCGTCGATAGTAAAGCTTCAAGTGTTCCACGTTCTTTTTCCCCTGCACTAAGCTCTGCTGCTGTTCCGAATGTTCCAACGCAACTATACATTATCAGCATTAGAGGAACTAGCATATTAAAATATATTGAACTTAAATCGATAGATTTTGTTTGTTCGTCTATGTAATTTTGAACTTCATCTGTTATATCCTTAGAAAGTCTTTTATTGAGCTCTTCTGCATTAGAGGCAACATTTTCTCCTGTTAATTCTGAAGATAAGTTTTCCTGAAAAAAATTCACATAAGTAAAAAATATATTTGAAGTCATCACAGAGTTAACAGAATTATCTTCCTTTTTGTAAAAATCCTTTAAATAATCTTGTCTATCTAACATTCTCTGGTCTGCGTCTTCGTAAATATCTACATAACAAAAGATTTGTCCTGTGTTTAAAGCCTTATTAACATCGTCAACATCCACTATCTCAATTCCCTTTTGAGCATTCATAAAACTATAAAAACAGTTTTCTTTGCTGCTTATTCCAATTCTAATATTTTCTACCTTCTGAGAGTTTTTCATTGCAAAATCAGTTATAAAGAGAATACCCGGTAACAGCAGTAACGGTACAAGTAAACCGATTATAAAGGTTTTTTTATCCCTGAAAATACATTTAAGCTCTTTTAAAAATACTACTCTCATCTGCTTAAACATTGTTTTCACCTCCACATACTAAATCAAAAAGCATATTATTTATTTCTCTGTCTGTAAACTTTTCCCTACATTCGTTAACGTCAAATATTTTCATTATCTTTCCTTTGTTCAAAACAACCATTCTATCTGAATAATTTTTTATACTTTCCATTGAGTGGCTCGAAAATATTATACTTTTATTTTGGTTTTTACAGTGTTCCATAAAGTCAAAAACCGTTTTAGCGGCTTTAAAGTCCAAACCCGATTCCGGCTCGTCAAACAAAATAGCGTCAGGATTATGAATAATGGCTCTGGCTATGGCTATTTTTTGTTTCATACCTTTTGAAAATGTACCAACTTGCCTATCAACATAATCACTAAATCCAAAATGTTCAATAAGTTCTGATATTCTTTTGTTGGTTTCGTTTGAAGACATTCCATTAAGCTTTGCAAAATACTCCAAATTTTCCCTTGCCGTAAGCCTGTCGTATAACCCCACTTCACTACCGAATAGTATTCCTATATTTTTTCGAACTTCCTTTTGCTGAGTAATTAAATCAAACCCATTTACTTTAGCATTTCCGGATGTGGGTTTAAGCATGGTACTTATAATTCTTAAAAGAGTTGATTTTCCCGCACCATTCTCCCCCAGCAAGCCGACTATTTCACCATCGTTAACTTCAAAGGATACGTTTTTTAGTGCTTCACATTTTTCATATTTTTTAGATATGTCTAAAATCTGTATCAATTAAAACACCACCTCATACACAATAAATTGTTACTATAACACAAAACTTACTATTTTAATTTTAAACTCTTATTAAAAAAATGTCAAGACAAACTCTTCGTATTCTACATCAAACTACGATTGAATAATTAGCTTATAAATGGTATAATTCTAACTTAATGAAAATTTTTAAAATATATAATTTAATTACAAATATGTATTTTAGAATAATTATATTGATTGTAACTGTTATTATAAAAGGAGTGAGTTAATATGATCAAAGTAAGCTTAGCATTAATTGTTTTATTCACAGGAATTATAGTTGTTTTTTTAGTACTTGTATTGCTAAGTTTGATAATAAAAGGGTTTTCAAAGGTAACAAATTTATATGATAAAAAAACACAAAACTATAATTTACAAAAAAATTGTAAAACAGTTTCCTATTCAAATGTACCCGATGAGAAAATAAATCCGGAAATTATAGCTGTAATATCAGCTGCTGTTTACTCTTTTATTAACACCGGCAATAAAAAATACAAAATCACAGAAATTAAAAAACATCCCTCCATTGATTTATCTTGGAAAAACGCCGGTCTTATCCAAAACACTACTCCGTTTTTTAAATAAATATGAGGTGAATTTAAATGATAATATTCAATAAAATTATCGAATCAATTTTGAGTATAGCATTATCATCCGGCATTTTTTCTTTGCCGTTTGAAAATTACATAATGTTAATAATATCTTGCGCACTGTTGTATCTTGCAATAGTAAAAAAATTTGAGCCATTGCTCCTTTTACCAATAGCGTTTGGTATGTTTTTAGTAAACCTCTATCCTCCTATAATGGCTATGCCTGAAACTGTTTTAAAACCCGTTTCAAAATACATAATTGAAAACGGCTTTCCTGGAAATTATCCTGTTGTAGAAATACTCGGACAACAATTTTATCAAATTCAAAAAAACGGTGGACTTTTATACTATCTTTATCAAGGCGTTAAACTCGGGATATATCCCCCTCTTATATTCCTCGGAATTGGCGCTATGACTGATTTTAGTCCTTTAATAGCTAATCCTAAAAGTCTTTTAATGGGTGCTGCCGCTCAGCTTGGCATATTTATAACGTTTATTGGAGCGTTACTTCTTGGATTTACGCCAAATGAATCCGGAGCAATTTCAATAATCGGAGGTGCAGATGGTCCAACCGCAATTTTCGTTACTTCAAAATTATCTCCTGAATTATTAGGACCAATCGCAATTGCAGCATATTCATACATGGCATTAATTCCAATTATTCAGCCTCCAATAATGAAATGGCTCACCACAAAAGAAGAGCGAAGCGTTGTTATGACTCAGCTAAGACCTGTTTCTAAAACGGAAAAAATATTGTTTCCTATAGTAACAACCATAGTTGTTTCGCTACTCGTACCAGAAGCAGCAACGCTTGTTGGAATGCTAATGCTCGGAAATTTACTAAAAGAAAGCGGTGTTTGCTCAAGACTTTCTAAAACAGCCCAAAACGAACTATTAAACATAATTACGATATTACTTGGTTTATCGGTTGGAGCAACGGCAACGGGAAATAACTTTTTGAATTTAAAAACTTTGTCTATAATAGTGTTAGGGTTAATGTCCTTCTGCTTCGGGACAATCGGAGGAATATTATTTGGAAAACTTATGTATAGAATGACCAAAGGAAAAGTAAACCCTATTATCGGAGCGGCAGGTGTTTCGGCTGTACCAATGGCTGCAAGAGTTGCTCAAAAGGTAGGACAAGAGGAAAATCCAAATAATTTTCTTTTAATGCATGCTATGGGTCCAAATGTTTCAGGGGTAATAGGTTCAGCTGTTGCCGCTGGTGTTTTGATTTCAATTTTAGGCTAGAATATTTACAAAAAATCAATTATTTGTATGAAAATAAAAACGAAATTTCACAATCATTTAAAATTTTACTTTTTATTATTGCTTTTTTAAAACCGCTGTGCTAAAATACAAGAGTAGTGCGCCGATAGCTCAGCTGGATAGAGTGTTTGGCTACGAACCAAAAGGTCGGGGGTTCGAATCCCTCTCGGCGCGCCAATTGACGTCTTATGAAAGATTTTTATGTCTTTTATAAGGCGTTTTTTAGTTACTGTTAAAAATGTTAAACATGTGTAGTTATTTTTTTGCCACCATTGATACTTTACGGGCATAAGTTTCTGCTGTTATTTTTGTTCTTCTTTCTGAAACAGAAGTTTTTAAAAAACTGTCATTTTTATGTTTCTTTAAATACGCTTCAAGGTCATTTAAACGCCATTTACTAACTTCTTTTCTTATTTCTGATTCAGTATTAAAATTTTTCTAACTTTTCACTTGTTTATTTAACATTTTTATCACACCTTTCTCCATTTTGACTATTGTACTATATTTTTTATTAAATGTCAATTTTTTGTAGTTTATATATAACGCAAAAATTAACAAATAAATTCTAAAATAAAAAATTTTAAAGAGATATAATACATGCCAATAATAATTTTTAAATAATTTCAAAAATAAAATTTGACATTATTTTTATCTTGGCTGACAATTGTTGGTATATTCGATAGACAAGTAATAGGAGTACTATTTGGTATATGTTGCTGTGTTTTCGGGGTTTGCTCAGTTAATATTTTAAATAAACAGATGAATACAAACCCATCACAATTAGACGAGGAACAATTAAACAAACGAAATAAATTTGGGTATAATACCTTTTTAATAACTTCATATTTAATATCTATAAACTACCTTATTAAAATTTTTTACAACCAATGGGCTACGACATTAGTTGAAACAGCATTTTTAGGCATCGTTCCACTTTTTTATTACACTTCAAAATGTGTGTTTAACGACACAAGTCTATTTAGAAAAAATGCAGAAAAACCCGCATTTGTCTCAATAGTATCAGTAACATTGCTTTTCGATATTATATTATTATTCAATTTCTTCGGTTCAACACACTACCTTGAATTAATTTCCAACGGTATGCTATCAGATGGGTTTGAGGCAATATTGGTCGCTATATTTTTAAATTATTCATGTGTTATATGCTGGATAAAAAGGCGCACTATTTTAAAAATATCCAAATAAAAAATAAATTTATATTTTGTAAAGTTTACTTGACATATTTATATCGCAATGGTATACTATAAATGTAAAGTGAACTTTACTTTTTTAAGGAGGTGTTAGGTTGAAAAATAACCTTGAAAAACTGAGGAAAGAGAGGGGACTAAAGCAAGACGATTTAGCTGATATTTTAGAAGTTTCTAGGCAAACAATCTGTTCGTTAGAAAATGGTAAGTATAATCCTTCAATTATATTAGCATTTAAAATTGCTAGATTTTTTGGCACTTACATAGAAAATATATTTATTTATGAGGAGAATGATTAATTATGAAAAACAAAAACATGATTATAATTGTAAGCGGAATCATTTTAATTTTATTTGCAGTTTGGTTCATGACGTCTTCTGATGCATTAGGTTTAGGTTATCGAATATCAGGAATACTATTTGGTATAGGTTCTGGCGCGTTGGGAGCTGGCATAGCTAATATTTATAGTAATAATATTTATAAAAAAAATCCACAGCTTGCTAAAAAAATGAAAATAGAACAAAATGATGAAAGAAATATTGTCATAAAAAATAAAGCACAAGCTAAAGCTGGAACAATAATTGTATATTTAATTTATATATTAGCTATGGTAATGAGTGCTCTCGGATGTAAGTTGTGGATGATATTATCATTGTTATCAGTTAATCTAGTGTATGGACTTTGCGTAGTATTTTTTACAAATAAATTTAATAAACAAGGTTAATAATAATTATTCATTCATTTTTCTAAACTTATTTTAACTAATAAATACCACCCGAATAATAGGGTGGTATTTTGGTTTGTGTATAAAAAACGCCATACCAAGTATCAAGTGATTTTTGGTATGGTGAAATTTTATTTTTACAAGGTTTCTTTTGAAAATTCAGATTGTTCTTCTGAGTATGTAAATGAAATGTTTATTTCTTTATCATAATCTTTACCAATATCTTTAGAAAGCAAGCTATAAATTTTATCTTCTAATTTATATTTAGCACGTCCTTGCATCACCTTATCATCAAAAATAAACTTAGCCATTGCTTCTACAGTTTCCTTACTAAAGTTAACTTTCTTTAGTCTAAACAAACCTTCTGAATTGGTTAAGACTTTAGTTACTTCCTCAACAACGTCATTTGCTATTCCACGACAAGCATCTAACGGCAAATGTTCAAATTCAACTATATTAAGCCTTTGAACTCCACCACCTTGAGCTCCACCGATTCCAAAGTTTTTCTCAAGTTGTTCACGGGTTTCATTTGTTGTTACTAAGAATAATATTTTACTACAATCTACTTCTTTATTCATGAATTTATATTTGCCTGTTGATGAAATAGAACGGAAAATTTCGTCTGCACTTTTGTCTTCCCCATCAATTGAGGTACCTGTAGGCATGGAAAATCCACCAAAATTCATTGTTGAACCAGGCTTAGCACTTTTTTGTTTCATCTTGTCATATTCATCGATTATAACAACGCCTTCATAATATTTCAAAATATGTTTAAGCATTGGAGATTCTTCTTCTTGTGTTTTTACGCCACCCATTCCCCAAGCGTTTTTAACGTGTTTTTCACCAATATCCTTCGACATAATCGTTTTAAATAGTTGTGTTCCCAGTTCGCTTTCGCTTGTAATACTTTCGCTATGGCAGAAAATAGCTGTTTTTTCAGGGTGTTTCAAAAAGGCTTGCGCAATAGCTTCACACATTTTAGTCTTACCTGTTCCTGAAGGACCTATCAAATAAACTATATTTCCACGAACTTCTTTAGCATTTTTTCCTTGTTTTTTCAAATTGTCAATCCTTGTGACTATACCGCTTAATGCATCAAAAGCCTGCTTTTTGGCTTTTTCCTGACCATAAATTTTTATATCTGACTTATTATCAATTATTTTTTGAAGTTCAATTATAGCCTCTTGCGGTTTTTTAAATCCAGAATATTTATAAAACATGATTTTATTATAAATACTTTCGCCAACAGAATAAATTCCGTTAATTGTATAATACGCTATATAATTAAAAAAATGCCCAAAAACTGATGTAACCGTCCCGGCAATCACACCAGGTATACAGCTCTTCCAATCAAACCCTGATTTAGGCTGCTGACTGTTGTTTTGATTAACGCCAATGTTAACAGCAACAGGCTGAGAATTTGGAGTAACATTTTGAGCCACAGAAGCTTCCTCTCCACCAGAATTAGACTGAGCAGACTCAGTTTGCTGCTGAGCTTTAGGTGCTTTTTCAGCGTAAACGAAAATAGATGGAGAACTGGAAACAAGCATACTCGATGCTAAAACACAAGATAATAGCTTTTCCTTTTTAAATCTTTTCATAAATCAATCTCCTTAACTTAATTTTACAATTTTATTATAACATTATTAACTTAAAATTGCAATATTTTATTTACATTTTCTTACTTCTGAACGGTTCTTTAAAACACAGATTATGCCCGTAAGAACGGTGTATAAATCTAAGCATATAATTGAAAAATCGTCAGACAAAACTCCCCCTGACATAACAGAAGTTTTATTTGCAAATATTATATAAAATGTTAAAAAAATACCTGTTACAAAGAAGTCCAAAACATACATAGCCTTAATTTTTTTGTTATTAGATAAAAATGCATCGCTAAATATACACCTAGAAGTAAAATAAAAAAACGGAATGATAAACATACACACTCCTTCAGTTACTGGAGTTGCCCAAACGCCATAGGTCGTTTTAATCACAAAATTTACGATTACTAAAAACGCACTAATCAAAAAAGAATGAAATCCATATTTGTTCCTGTTGCTTATTTGCATTTCGTCAAAAGCTGAAATGGTTTTGCTAGTTATGTTCATAGTCATCTTCCTCCCAAAATAATTCATCTAAAGTCTTGCCTAGTAGTTTGCAGATTTGAATACACAATTTAATTGTTGGATTATAGTTTCCCCCTTCGATAGCGTTAACTGTTTGCCTACTAATCCCTAGAGCATCGGCAACATCAGCCTGAGACATATCAAGCGATACCCTAGCTATTTTAAGCTTTGTATTCTTAGCCATATATCAACCTCCTTTATCTTATTGACATTATATTAAAGTAAAATATAATAGTCAATATGTAAAATATATTTTACATATCAAGTACAATTATACACCCCCAAAAACATAAATTTTTATTAATAAATAAAATCCGGCTACTATTACATTAAACAGTAATATTAACCGAATTTATAAATTTAAACTACATATAAATTTTTGTTCCTCCATTGCCTGAAATCGCCTCAGAAGCATTTTCAAGCGAGCATATTATAGCTTGACGATTTTTACCGCCCTCTACAAATTTTATCGCAGCGTCTATTTTAGGCTTCATACTTCCCGGAGCAAAATGCCCATCACTACGATATTTTTTAGCTTGTTCAACTGTTAAAACGTCGATACCCTTTTGATTTGGCTTTCCAAAGTTTAGATATACTTTATCAGCTTCCGTGAAAATAAAGAAAGAGTCGGCGTTTATTATATCGGCAAGTCTAGCACTTGCAAAATCTTTGTCAATAACAGCGTCAACACCTTCGTAAATTCCCTCTTTTTCCATCGCAACCGGAATTCCTCCGCCTCCGCATGTTATAACTATAATTTGTTTTTGTATTAAATCTGTGATACTATCCTTTTCCACTATATCAATCGGCATAGGAGATGCAACAACTTGTCTGTAGCCCCTTCCCTCATATTCTGAATACTTAATTTTATCATTTTCTTTACAAAGCTTTTCTATTTCTTCTTTGCTATAATATCCCCCTATAGGCTTAACGGGATTAGAAAATGCTTCGTCGTTTTTGTCGACAACAACCTCGGTTATAACAGATACTACTTCTCTTGATATATTTCTTTTATAAAGCTCTCTTTTGATTTGACTCTCAATGTGATACCCTATATACCCCTGGCTCATAGCAATACACTCCGGAAGCGGCATAACAGGAATTTTAGAATTATTTTTAGCAGCCTCAGAAAAAGCTAAATTTATAGCTCCAACTTGAGGTCCGTTTCCATGAGTAACCACAACGTTGTGACCTTTTGATATTAAATCGACGATAGGTTTAACAGCTAAAGCTAATTTTTCTTGCTGCTGTTTTGCATTGTTTCCTAAGGCATTTCCACCAAGTGCAACAACCACTTTCTTCGACATAATTAAACTCCCTCCCCGCTCTCACAAGCTTTCGGAACCTGCTGAGTAATACAGTGAATATTTCCTCCACCAAGAAGAATTTCTCTTGCGTATATTCCAACTATCTTTCTATCAGGGAAAGCTTCTTTTAAAGTTTGCTGTGCTTTGTGGTCATTTGGGTCACCAAACATCGGGAATATAACCGCTCCGTTTACTATATAAAAATTAGCATATGATGCTGCTAATCTGTCACCGGGTTGCCTTGGCAGAGTACCGTCAACTGCGTCTACTCCGCTACTTTCTTCCTCACTTATTAATATCGGCTTAGGAAGCATTAATTTATGGACTTTTATTTTTCTGCCCTTTGCATCTGTTTCGTTTTCTAAAATATTCATGCATTCTTGACATATTTCATATTGAGGGTCATTTTTGTCTTCAGTCCAGGCAAGAATTGCTTCTCCTGGCTTTACAAAACTAAATATATTGTCAACATGACCATTGGTTTCGTCTAAATATATACCCCTTTTTAGCCATATAATTTTTTCTACATTAAGATATTTTTTTAAAGTGTCTTCTATTTGCTGCTTGGTTAAATGACTGTTTCTTCCTTCGCTGAGCAAACACTCTTCAGTGGTAACAAGAGTTCCGTCACCATCAACGTGAATTGAGCCTCCTTCAAGAATAAAATCATCTGTCCTGTATCTGTCCTTTTTTTCTATTTCGCATATCTTTTGAGCTACTCTGTCATCCTTGTCCCAAGGGAAGTACAAACCGTCAACAAGTCCTCCCCAAGCATTAAAGACCCAGTCAACTCCTCTGATTTCTTTCCCGTTAGTAACGAAACTCGGACCACAATCTCTTACCCATGAGTCATTATTAGATATTTCAATAACTCTGATATTGTCGGGAAGCATGTTTCTTGCGTTATCATACTGGTCACAATTTACACATACTGTTACAGGTTCAAACTCTGATATTGCTTTTGCAACTTCCGTAAAAACTTTTTGTGCAGGTTTTCCTCCGAATCTCCAGTTATCGGGTCTTTGCGGCCATATTATATACGTTCCGGCGTGTTTCTCAAATTCACCGGGCATTCTAAATCCGTCTTCTTTTGGAGTGGTAGTATAAGTTTTCATAATTTTATTCCTCCTGTTGTATGTTGTTTAATCTTTTGTTTTTCATAACCGATTGGTATGCTATAATTTCCCCTATAATTATTGTTAAAATAGTTCCTATTAAAAGAGGTATCTTAGAGGAGAGCTCTTCCTGAGACATATTAAGTGGCACGATACTAAATATTATTGATATTAAAAGTAGCACCATAGGTAAATATGTCATCCATAATAATTTCGTTCTTCCGCCCTTTACCTTAAAAGGTCTTTCAATATCAGGGTCTATATCTCTAAGTTTCAAAAACGCTGGGAACATTACCACATACGAAACAAGAAGCATTACCATATTAAGGGCAAAAAAGCTCCAAAATATATCAGGACTAGGGATTATCGGAGCGGCTAAAACCATTAGCGTGGCAACGATACCATTGGCAATATTAGCGCCTATCGGCATATCATTCTTCTTGCTTGATTTTGCAAACGGACTTGGTAAACTGTTTTGTCTTGCAGCATATCTCACAACAAAGTTTACTCCCAACGACCAAGATATCAAATTAGACATAATGGTATATAAAAACATCAACCCAAAAATAACTATAAGTGGTCCGCTTGTCTGCCCTGAAAGAAACATTAAACTTTCTAAAAGTCCGCTTGATAAGCTTAGCTCTTCAACAGGTATCGCAACCCCTATTCCAAAGGCAGCTAAAAGATAAAACGCAGCTATAAAAATTCCGCCAAGTATGATAGCTTGGGGTATTTCTTTTCCGGGATTTTTCATCTCAGAAGCAAATGTCGTCACAACTTCAAACCCCAAAAAGTTAAATATTATTACGGATATATTCGATAAACTCGTAACGTTTAAAGAAGGCATTAAAGATTGTGGCGTAAACTCGTTAGCCGTACCCTTAGTCACGGCAACGTATATGCCAAGTCCACCAATTGTTAGCATTATTATCGCTTTAAATAGTGCTGCTATGTTGAGTATCCACTTGCTGTCGCTGACTTTAAAACAGCTTATTCCAACCACTGCCCATATAAACGCAAGTTGGATAATAATAGCTGTAAAAGTGTTAAACTGTACGCCTGAAATCTGAGTTATAACGTCAGTAAAAAGCACTGCTAGCGAGCCTACCCACAACGCAAAGTTTATATAATAATACCACGCTATCCTGCTTCCCCATTTTTCACCGTAAGCTCTTTTTACCCAATCGTAAATTCCTCCTTCACCCTCATATGTTGTTCCAAGTTCCGCTGATATCAAACCATACGGAAGAAAAAATCCTATTAATATAAATATCCACCAAAAGAATTGTGAATTACCTATAGCCGCCGCCGGAGCAACAGACTCAACAACCAATATGATACAAACCGCCGCTAATACTGCGTCAAAAATTCTGAATTTTTTAGTATTTTCACTCATAAGCTATTCCTTCCTACTTTATAAAATTTTGAAAAGTACCTTATTAAGTGATGTTTTTGCAGCTTCTTTCTTTACATCACAAGGTAACTTATCTCTTGAAAGATATACTAAAATAGCACGTATAGAAGTAAGCCTGTTTTCGGCTTGCTCGAATGCTATTGAATAAGGAGCGTCTAAAACTTCGTCCACAACTTCCTCCCCACGACTCGCTGGTAAACAATGCATAAACTTAACGTTTGGCGACGCTTTTTTAACCATTTCAGGAGTAACTTGATACTTTGGCATAAATATAGATAATCTCTCTTCCTTCGAGAGTTCAGCATTATAAAGTCCATACCATACATCTGTATAAATAAAATCGGCGTCTTTTAATGCTTCGTCTTCGTTGTCCGTAACAGAGCATGTCCCGCCGGATATTTCGCAATTCTTCCTTCCTATCGAAAGCATTTCTTCAGATAATTGATGTCCCTTAGGACCAAAATGAACAAAATTCATACCTATTTTAGTTGTAATCATCATAGTCGAAGCGCATACCTGCGTTGCATCGCCGACAAATACAACCTTACAATCTTCTATTTTTTTATCTTTCGGACAATATTCTATCATAGTTGTAATATCGCCTATCTCTTGCGTTGGATGGTTATAATCAGACATTCCGTTAATCACCGGCACACTTGCACACTTAGCTAAATTCACTACTGTTTCATGACTGTCTACCCTTGCCATGATTATATCTGTTAAACTCGAAAGAACTCTTGCTGTGTCTTCCATTGTTTCGTGACCACCAAGTTGAATTTGTCCCGGAGCTAGATATTGAGCATGTCCCCCCAATTGCTGCATTGCCGTTTCAAACGATACTCTGGTTCTTGTTGAGCTCTGCTGAAATATCATTCCCAATGTTTTATTTTTTAATAACTGAGGGTAATACCCGTTTTTTATACATTTTTTTATAGTAAGCCCCAATTTTACCATATCTAAAATTTCTTTTTTATCAAAATTTATTGTATCAATCAAATCTTTTTTATACATATAAAGTCCTCCATTTTTATATTTATACAAATTTTATTATTTCAAACTTATTTTTTATTATTCACCTAAATTGTAGCCTCAATTTATACGTTATTAAAAATCAGCAAAATTTAAGGCATACAAGCCTCTCAAAAAAGCCGTATGCCTTAAAATATATAAATAATTTTGTTATTAATCTTTTTTCACTTTAGGAATAAACTGCTTTGCAAAATTTCCCTTTCCTCTTTTTTTGACGTAGAAATATCCTATCACGCTAAACACTAACGCTCCTATAAAGTTAACAAATAAATCTTTCATAGTGTCATAAAGTCCTATATCAAGATATCCGTCAATGTTTAGCTTCTCCCCGTTTACAGTTACTTCTTTTATATTATCTATATGTACGGGAACATTCTTATTAGTTTCATCAAGCGTCACGCTTGAAATACTGTGGACAATCGTATCTTTTTGCATATCTGTGTGGAGTGTGTAATCGCATCCAAATTCAAAAAATTCCCACAAAATTCCTATAGTCATCGAAAAGCAAAAAGCTACCATTGATAAGAACAACGGCGAAAGATTAAATTTATCCTTCTTTTTCCGGTTCAATACTTCAACTAAAGAAAATCCTATTGCTGCACATATAAAACCATTGATTGTGTGCAGCATAGTGTCCCAATACTGAAATTTAATATAATAACAATTAATCTCACCTAAAATTTCAGAACAAAATATAAAAAGTATTATTATAACTTCAAGCACAGACGGAAGCTCTATACTAAATTTATCACTTATAAATCCCGGTATCATTAAAAGTACTAAAGATAGCACACACACAAATATATTCTCGTATTCCTTTCTTATAAAAGAAGTTACAATCGTAAAAACAATAAACAACCTAACAATCATATAAATACAAAAGGTTATCTTGTCTTTCCTGGCTTTGGTTACTATCTCATTCATTATTTTTTTTAACATAACTTACCTCCTATATAAATACTATAATATTAAACATTTTATAAGATATTCTAGTCATTATAAAATATATAATAACTTTAAAATCTTTACAAGCTTATTTTTATTATATGTGAATATTTGATGTTTTGATTTACAAAAACAAATAAATATTTTTATTTACTAAGTAATATTTTTAAAAATTCATCTAATAATAAAGTTGTTATTTACACTATTTTTATTAAGAGGTGATGTTATGTCTTCCATACAAGTATATTCTGAAATAAACCCGTTAAAAAAAGTAATGATTAAAAAACCGGGAAAAGAGCTTGAAAACTTAATGCCCGAATATTTAAGTAGATTGCTATTTGACGATATTCCTTATTTAAAAATTGTTCAGGAAGAACATGATAAATTTAAAGCAGTTTTAGAGCAAAATGGAATTGAATGCGTATATCTAACAGATTTGGTTACAGAGTCAATAATAAATGACACTGTCAAAGAAGAATTTATAAAAGAATATTTGCATGAAGCCGGAATAAAAGATAAAAAACAATTTGAAATAATAAAGTCATATTTTAAAAATATGCCAAACAGAAAAATGGTTGAAAAAATGATGGAAGGATTAAGAAAGTCAGATATAGGCACACAAGAAAGAAACAGTCTTTCAGACTACCTTGACAACTGTTATCCTTTTATAATAGACCCAATTCCAAACCTTTATTTCACAAGAGACCCATTTTCATGTATAGGAAACGGCGTTTCTATAAACGCCATGCACACCGTGACAAGAAGAAGAGAAACTCTTTTTGCAAAATATATTTTTAAATATAACCCTATTTATAAAGATACTCCTGTGTTATTTGAAAGAGATGAAAAATGTTCCATAGAGGGTGGAGATATCCTTGTCCTCTCAAAAGAGGTTATTGCTGTTGGAATATCAGAAAGAACCGAGCCTGAAGCCATAGAAATACTTGCTAAAAATGTTTTAGAGTCTGAAATGGGCTTTAAAAAGGTTATCGCAATAGATATTCCAAAAAGCCGAAGCTTCATGCATTTAGACACCGTGTTTACGATGGTCGACAAAGATAAATTTACTATTCATCCAAACATCAGAAACGACCTTAAGGTACTAATAATACAGCTGATTGATGATAAACTTTCAATCAAAGAAGAGAATAAAAGTTTACAAGATGTGCTCAAAGAGCAATTACATTTAGATAAAATAACCCTCATAAAATGTGGAGGAGACAGCGTTATAGATGCCTCCAGAGAGCAATGGAACGACGGTTCAAATACTTTTGCAATAGCTCCGGGTAAAGTTATCGCTTACAACAGAAACTACGTTACAAATGAAATTATGAAAGAAAACGGTATAGAAGTAATAACAATACCAAGTTCTGAATTATCAAGAGGACGTGGCGGTCCAAGATGTATGACAATGCCGTTAATAAGAGAATAATTATTTTAATAAAATATTGGAGGAATAAAAAATGTCATTAAACTTAAAAGGAAAATCTTTTTTAACTCTTATGGATTTCACCCCCTGTGAAATAAGGTATCTTTTAGACCTAGCTAAAGATTTAAAAGCCAAAAAGCGTATGAATATACACGGCGAAGCTTTAAAGGGCAAAAATATCGTTTTACTATTCGAAAAGACTTCCACCCGCACAAGATGTGCATTTGAAGTTGCCGCAAAAGAAGAGGGCGGAAACGTCACGTTTCTGGATTCCGGAAGCTCTCAAATGGGCAAAAAGGAGTCGCTTGAAGACACCGCAAAAGTACTCGGAAGATTTTACGACGGAATTGAATACAGAGGTTTTGACCAGAAGGTTGTTGAAAATTTAGCAAAATACAGTGGAGTTCCTGTTTTTAACGGTCTAACAGATGCTGACCACCCAACTCAAATTTTAGCAGACATGCTCACCATGGAAGAACACATAGCTAAACCACTTAACAAATGTAAGGTAACGTTCGTTGGCGACGTTAGAAATAATATGGCCTATGCATGGGCTTATGGATGTGCTAAAATGGGTATGAGTTTTGTGGCTTACGGTCCTCAAGAATTAATTGATAATGTCGATTCAAACGTTATCAAGGCATGCCATGAAATTTCAAGTCAATCCGGGGCATCCATAAAATTCTCAAATAACATTGAAGACATTAAAGGCTCAGACGTGATTTACTCAGATATTTGGGCTTCTATGGGAGAAGAAGATTTAATCCCTGAAAGAGCAAAACTATTGTCGCCGTATAGAATAGACAACAACTTTATGGAAAAGGTTCACAATCCAGATGTCTTGTTTTTCCATTGCTTACCTTCTTTCCACGATTTCGAAACTACTACTGCTAAAAAATGGAAAGAAAAAGGTGTGGATATTCGAGAAGTCACAGATGAAGTATTTAAAAGTCCACGCTCTGTTGTGTTTGATGAAGCGGAAAATCGTATGCACACAATAAAAGCCGTTATGGTTGCCACTATCTAATTCTTTTACTACTATCTTAGGGTTAGGAGGTGACATATGTCTAAATTCAAAATTAAAATGCCAACTGCATACACTATCTTGTTTTCGATAATAATCATAGTTGCTATTTTTACTTGGATTATCCCTGCCGGTCAATATGATTATCTCGAAAACGGCGAGCCTATATCAGGAAGCTACCACCTTGTTGAACAAAACGGTCAAACTTTCGGAGATATAGCAATGGCTCCGTTAAACGGTTTTTACGAAGCTATTGACGTTGCGGCATTTATACTCATGGTTGGAGGCTTTCTTGGAGTCATGACCAAGATAGGAGCTATAGACGCCGGAATATCCAATATAGTTAAAAAGCTGAATGGAAAGGAAAAAATATTAATTCCTATTTTAATGATACTTTTTGCTCTCGGTGGAACTACATTTGGTATGTCTGAAGAGACAATAGCTTTCTATCCTCTTTTGCTGCCGATAATAGTCGCTGCAGGATACGACTCCATTACCGCTGTATCTATAATCTTCCTCGGAGCAGGAGCAGGAGTTTTAGGTTCAACCGTTAACCCTTTTGCAACGGGTATCGCCTCAGGGTTTGCGGGTATATCCTTAGGAGATGGTATTGTTGTTAGGACGATAATTCTTGTTGTAACTTTAGGAGTATGCATATGGTATGTTAGCTCCTATGCAAACAAGGTGAAAAACGACCCTTCTAAGTCTATTGTTTACGATATGCATGAAGCAAATTTAAAACATTTTTCTTTAAAAGAAGGAAATAGCGTTGAGTTAACAGCAAACCATAAAAAAGCACTTACCATCTTTGCAATCACATTTATAATAATGGTTTACTCGGTTATTCCATTTTCTGAAATGGGGATTCCTCTATACACTTTAAGCTGGTGGTTCCCTCAATTATCTGCATTGTTTTTTGTGAGCGCTATAATTCTTGGAATCGTTTGTAAGCTAGACGAAAACGGTATAATCAATAGTTTCGTAGCAGGAGCTGCTGACCTTCTTGGAGTATCGTTTATAATAGGGATATCAAGGGGAATAACTGTTATTATGAATTCCGGTAACATTACGGGAACCATCCTTCATTGGGGCGAAGACGCTCTTTCAATGGCAGGTTCAACCTTCTTTGTTATCATAACTTATATTATTTATCTTCCCTTATCGTTTTTAATACCTTCTTCTTCCGGTCTTGCAACTTTATCTATGCCTATAATCGCTCCGCTTGCGGACTTTTCAGGCGTTGCAAGAAGTCTAATAGTAACAGCTTATCAGTCGGCAAATGGTCTTGTTAATTTAATCACACCAACAAGTGCCGTGGTAATGGGAAGCTTAGCTATAGGTAAAATTCCTTACGAAAGATGGATAAAATACATTTGGAAATTACTCGTTATTATTTTAATAATAAATGTGGCTATTATATCGCTTTCTACCATTATGTGATAGGCTTATAAACAATTTTATCTCAAGTATCAACATAAGATAACTTGAGATATTTTTATATTTAATATTTTATTGTGTTTACAAACTTTCTTGTTCCATCATATTCTTAAGCGCAGAATATCTTTTTATTCTGATGTTATTGTCCACCATTAACTTGACAGTTTGCTCTATTCCGACTAAAATCAATATTTTTTGTGCTCTCGTTACAGCCGTATATAAAAGATTTCTGTAGTTAAGCAAACGACTTTTCCCGAAAACTGGTACTATAACCGCTTTAAATTCACTCCCCTGGCTTTTATGAACAGTAATAGCATAAGCTAGCTCCAAATCGCAAGAAGAAGCGAAATCATACACCGCTATTCTATCATCGAATTTAACCACAATATAACACTGAACTTTATCAATTTCAATAATAACTCCGATTTCTCCGTTAAATATCCCTTGACCACATTCTCCATTTGCCTTTTCCCAGTATATATCGTAATTGTTTTTGTTTTGCATAACTTTATCATTCTCTCTGAATGTTTTGCCGTTTATTATAATGTCACACTTCGACTTTGTCTTCGGATTCAGCGTTTCCTGAAGCTTTTGATTAAGAACATTAGCTCCAAGATTGCCTACTTTACTAGGACAAATAATTTGTATGTCACTAAGCGGAGAGTAGCCATAACTCTTAGGCAGTCTTCTTTTACACAGGTCTAATATTGTTTCGCAAATTTTATCTTCTCCGAAATTTTTTATAAAGAAAAAATCACTGTCTGTACGGTGTAGTTCAGGCATAGTTCCGTTAACAATCTTATGTGAATTTGTAATAATTAAGCTTTCTTTAGATTGTCTAAATATTTCTTTGAGCCTTATAACAGGAATTAAATTAGAGTCTATCATATCGCCAAGTAAATTGCCCGGTCCAACCGACGGCAGTTGATTAGTGTCGCCAACTATTATAATCCTGCTGTTAAGCGGCAGCGCTCTTAAAACGCCTTCTAGCATCAATAGGTCTACCATAGAAAATTCATCAATTATTAAAACATCGCAATCGAGCAAATTAGATTCATTTCTGTGAAATTTAGCTTTGTTGTTCTCCCAACCCACTTCAAGCATTCTGTGAATGGTTTTAGCTTCCCTTCCCGTTAGTTCAGACATTCTTTGAGCCGCCCTACCTGTTGGAGCAGACAGCAGTACTTTTTCATCCATACTTTCAAGAGTATTTATTATAGCTTTTAGAGTTGTGGTTTTCCCCGTTCCCGGACCTCCTGTTAATATTAAAATGTTTCCGGAAATTGATTTCGATATGGCATCTTTTTGTAAGGGAGCATATTTTATATTATTGACATTTTCCTGATACTCAATTTTTTCACTTATATTTTTACTACTAATTGGTCTTGAAAAATTAACCATCATCATAATTCTTTGAAAGCAGTATTCTTCGGAATCATATATATCAGGCAAAAACAAAAATACATTTTCATTTAAATTATATTGTTTAAGCTCTTCCTTTTGAAGCATTTTTTCGATACACTCATTTACATACTCTTCATCAACATTAAGAAACTTTGCAACGGTTGGCAATAATTTATGTTTTGGAAGACAAGTATGACCATTATTTAAATTATGTTTTAACACATAATTTATACCTGTGTTTACCCTAAACTTATCGTTTGTATCTTTACCCAATTTTTCCGCTATAGCGTCAACTTTTTCAAAATCCACTCCTATTAAGTCATCACATAAAATATAAGGATTATCGTTTATTATTTCTACTGCACTATTACCTAGATTTTTCCATATTTTAATTATTTCATCTGTTGTCATGTCATATTTTTCAAGCTCTGATGATAGTGTTTTAATTCCCAGAATTTTGTCAAATTCTTCAATTATCTTTTTAGCCTTAGACCTTGGAATTCCCTTTACTTCATAAATTTTTTCAGGATTGTTTTTTATAATTTCCAATGTTTCATTTCCGAATTTTTTAACTATTTTTTCAGTCGTGACCAAGCCCAAACCTTTTATAACCCCTGACGACAGATACCTTATTATATCATTACTATCTGAGGGAAAATAAGTTTGATAAGACTTTACTTGAAATTGAGTTCCGAATTTACTATGCTGAACCCAAGTTCCGATAGCATCTATAGTTTCCCCCTCAGACACAAAAGGAAATTCTCCAACAAAAGTGACCTCGTTTCCGGAAACGTTTACGTTTAATACAGTGTATCCATTTTCGCTATTTCTAAAAATAATTTTTTCCACAAAGCCTCTTATAGATATATTTTCTTGCACTATGTTACCTCCTATTCTACGTTTATTTGACATTTATATATTCTTATGTTATTTTATAATAAATTTGTTAATTACGCAAATGATAATTTTTAAAATAATAAAAGGAGTAAAAAAATTGAGAGTATCCGAAGAAATATACAGTTTAAATGCCCCAGAACTGGCACCAAAACTATTGGGCATGAAACTTTGCAGACGCATGGACGATAACAATATAATAAAATTAAAAATAACTGAAACCGAGGCATATTTCGGAGAACAAGATACGGCTTGTCATGCACACAAGGGCAGAACAAAGCGCACAGAAACTCTTTACAATCCCGGAGGAATTGCTTATGTGTATTTATGTTACGGAATTCATTACTTACTAAATGTTGTATCAGGGCAAAAGGACTTTCCTCAAGCAGTTTTAATCCGAGGATTAGAAAATTTCAACGGTCCCGGAAAACTCACAAAAGCTTTAAATATCAATAAAGAATTTAACGGTGAAAATTTAATGAGTTCAGAAAGATTGTGGATTGAGCCCGCCGACTCTCCAATTGAATTTCAAACCGCTAAAAGGGTTGGAATTGATTATGCAACAGAAGAATACAGAAATAAATTATGGAGATTTATTTTAAAAATCTAAAAATGTGAGGTACATTAGCCATGAAACACGAAAGAAAGACACAAAAAATATCTTTATCTTCTAAAATTTTAATTATAACTTTAAGTATAATTTTTATTATTGGTGTTGGTCTTTTTATAGGATTTAAATATATTTTTGGGGATTTAAGCATAAACAAAATAACCGACAATTCTCAAGACCTTGGAATTTCAGAAGAAGCTGAAGACAAATACAGGGACAAGCAAATTGAAAATATAGCATTATTTGGTCTTGACGGAAGAAATGAACACGTTGATGAAGGTCGTTCAGATTCATTGATGGTTGCTTCTATAAATAAGGAAACCGGAAAATTAAAGTTAATTTCTATACTTAGAGATAGTTATGTTGCAATAGAAGGATATCCGAATCAAAAGATAAATCACGCATATGCTTACGGAGGTCCTGTACTTGCAATAAAAACCATAAATCAAAATTTTAATTTAAATATCAAAAATTATGTATCCTTAAATTTTAGTCAATTCACAACCGTAATAGACACAATAGGTGGAATTGATATTTATATAACAGAGCAAGAGCTAAACGAAATAAATGTACAATCGCCGGCAGACAAACTAACAAATTATGGCGAGGTACATCTAAACGGAGAACAAACTCTTGCATATTCAAGAATAAGGAAAATAGATTCTGACAATATGCGCGCCGACCGTCAAAAGAATGTTATCCAAGCGATTATTAAAAAACTTAAGAGCAACAATTCAAATTACGTTTCTATAATAAAAACAATCTTGCCGTCTGTTGAAACTTCCTTTCAATATAACGATATAATGGAATACATGACTATACTTTCAAACAAGGAACTTGAGATAGAAGAAACGACTGTTCCCGGAGATGAAGAAAATGCTCAAGGTGGAATGTTTGAAGGCGCTTGGGTTTGGAGATATGATTTAAACAAAGCCTCAGACAGGATACATCAATTTATATACAGCTAATTAAAATTCAATAGATTTAGTGGCATAAGCGTTTAAGCTTAAAGAAGCCCTGCTTCCTGCGATATATTCATAAAACGCCTGAGAACCAACCATAGCTGCATTATCTCCGCAATACTCAAGATTCGGTTTATAAAGTTGCCAGTTGTATTTTTTACACTCATCTTCTAAACTTTTTCTAAGTAGCGTATTAGCAGAAACGCCTCCTGCTAATACTATTTTTTTGTATCCGTATTTTTTAGTAGCCTTAATAATTTTATCGAGCAAACAATCGACCACGGTTTTTCTAAACGATGCACACAAATCATTTACAGGCATTTCAATATTTTTCTGATTTAATTTATGTACTTCATTTATTATAGCGGTTTTAAGTCCTGAAAAGCTAAAGTCATACTCTCCCCCTGAAACATTCGGATGCGGTAATTTAAAACTGTCAGGATTGCCAAGCTCTGCCGCTTTGTCCATGTATACTCCTCCGGGGTAAGGTAATCCCATACATCTTGCTGCTTTATCAAAAGCTTCTCCTGCGGCATCATCTCTGGTTTTACCTATAATTTTCATTTTTGTGTAGTCTGTTACCTCAACTATATGGCTATGTCCACCTGAAACCACCAAACATATAAAAGGAGGTTTTAAATCTTCATAGGATATGTAATTAGAAGCTATGTGAGACCTTAAATGATGAACCGGAATTAAAGGTAGATTTTTTGAAAAAGAAAGTCCTTTAGCAAAATTAACTCCAACAAGCAAAGAACCGATTAGTCCCGGAGCATACGTTACAGCCACAGCGTCTACGTTATCTATGTTTAAGTCAGCTTTTAAAAGTGCCTGCTGTGTCACGGCAACAATATATTCAGCATGTCTTCTTGATGCTATCTCGGGCACTACTCCTCCATAAAGAGCATGCTCCTCGATTTGAGATGACACTACTGTTGATAAAACTTTTCTTCCGTCTTCAACAACGGCAGCAGCTGTATCGTCGCAAGAAGTTTCTATTGCAAGTATTTTCATGTGATATAAACTCTCCTTTTAAAAATATTTTGTCATTATAATAGCGTCTTCTTTAGGATTACTGTAAAAATCTTTTCTTACTCCGACTTTAGTAAACAAAGATTTTTCATAAAGATTTATTGCTATATTATTTGTGTTTCTTACTTCAAGAGTGAGAAATTTCAATTTATTTTGCTTTGAATAATCTTCAAGACATATTAATAACCTTTTTCCGACGCCTAATCCTCTGTATTGTTTTCTAACAGCTATATTGTAAATATACCCCTCATCGCAAACACAATACATTCCGGCATATCCTATAATGTCATTCTCTAAAGCAGCAACAACAAAATAAGAATTTTGATTATTAAATGCTTCTAATATACTTTTTTCAGACCATGGCTCTGAAAAACATTCTTTTTCTATTTTGGATACATCACTAATAAAGCTTAAACTTAATGGCATAAATTTAACGCAAGATTTTTTAAATTCGCTAATCCTTGGCATCATACCACGTCTTCCCTTTTGATATATGGATTTCCATTGGAACTGAAAGTTTAACCGCATTTTGCATTTCACTTTTTAATATTTCTTCAATTATATCTGCTTCAACTATGTCTGCTTCAACTATCAATTCATCATGAACTTGAAGTATGAGCCTTGACTTTAAATTAAGTTCTTTTATTCTATTATAAACTCTTATCATAGCTATTTTTATAATATCAGCAGCCGTCCCTTGAATTGGCATATTTCTTGCCACACGCTCTCCAAATAGTCTTAAGTTAAAATTAGACGCCGTTATTTCAGGTAAATATCTCCTTCTGTTAAACAGAGTTTCAACATATCCTTTATCTTTTGCAAATTCGACAATGTCTTTCATATATTTGTCAACACCGCTGTAATGGTGTAAATAGGCTTTTATATACTTATCTGCATCAGCTATACTAATCCCAAGGTCTTTAGAAAGTGAAAATGCACCAATTCCATAAACTATCCCAAAATTAACAGCTTTGGCTCTTGTTCTCATAGCAGAAGTTACCATTTGAAGTGGAACATTAAATATTTGAGATGCTGTTATAGTGTGAATATCCTTATCATTGTTAAAAGTATCTATCATGACAGCGTCATTAGAAATGTGAGCTAAAACACGAAGCTCTATTTGAGAATAGTCAGCATCTATTAAAACACAGTTCTCTTTAGCGCAAAAATACTTTCTTAATTGTCTCCCAGCCTCTGTTCTTATTGGAATATTCTGCAGATTAGGCTCAGTTGAACTAATTCTTCCTGTACGTGTTTCAGTCTGGTTAAAATTAGAATGTATCCTATTATCCTTGCTTACCAGTTTTAATAATCCATCACAATAAGTTGATTTTAATTTCGAAAGCGCCCTATACTCAAGGATAAGACTTATCACAGGATGATAATTTACTAAACTTTCTAATATGTCAGCCCCGGTTGAATACCCACTTTTCCCTTTCTTTCCCTTTGGAAGACCCAAATCTTCAAAAAGTATCTTCCCGAGTTGTTTAGGAGAATTTATGTTAAATTCTATTCCACACAAAGTGTATATTTTACTCTTTATCTCGTCTATTTGTTTTCCTAAAAGCTTGCCATATTCGGATATCCCTTCGAAGTCTATTCCAAATCCACATCTTTCCATACTCGAAAGTACTTCAGATAATGGTTGTTCTATGTCATTAAGAAGGGAAATCTGATTATTTTTTTCTAGTTGAGCAACTTGAAATTTTATTACGCTTTCCATGTGTGTCACGCAGGAAACAAGACTTTCCTGAATCTCGCTAAAACCTTCTTTATTGAATCTAAAATACTCTACACAATACTGTTTACATAAATTTTCTAAGCTATAATCAGACAACGATGGATTAATTAAATATGCACATAATAATATATCTTTTTTATCTCCTTCAATCTTTATATTTTTAGAGCTAAGATATGAGATTAAATTTTTCAAATCGTAAACTACTTTTTTTATCTGGTTACTTTCAAAAATAAACTTAAGAAATTCATCGAAATCTTTTTGTAAACTATCAATTAAAAATACTTTTTTATTAAAGCATATCCCAACACACTGTTTTTCCTTATCTGAGTAGTCAATATAAAAATAAAATTCAGAGCACTTTACGACTTCATCTTTAAGTAAATTTAAGTCTGGACAAACATTTATTTCAATGCCCTCAAAAGTACTTTTGCTATCTGAATTTTTTTCTTCTAAACCTAACTTTTTAATCAAAGAGAAAAATTCTAGCTCTTTCAAAAGCTTTAGTGAATTATCAACATCAACTTTTCCTCTAACGAAACTTTTAATATCGCTTTCTATCGGAACGTTCGTTACTATCGTTCCAAGGGTTTTACTAAGATATGCACTGTCTTTTCCTTTAATAAGCTTGTCTTTCAAGTTCTGCTTAATTTCAATATTTTCAATATCATTATATATTTTATCTATATCTCCAAATTGCTGTATAAGCATTTTAGCTGTTTTTTCTCCAATACCCTTAACCCCGGGAATATTGTCGGAAGAATCCCCTTGAAGAGCTTTTATTTCAATAAGCTGTTTTGGTTTTACTCCGTAATCTTCAAACACTTTTGCTTCGTCGAATATTACTGATGTAGATTTTCCGAATTTCGTTGAAACAAGTCTTACGGTAACATTTTTAGAAACTAGCTGTAAACTATCTCTGTCTCCGGTTGCTATAACACACTCATATCCTTGCTCGTCACACTTTTTAGCTAAAGTCCCGATTATATCGTCGGCTTCAAAACCTGCGTAGGTTATAATTTTATATCCTAAATATTTTAAAAGCTCTTTTAATACAGGCATCTGCTGAGCAAGCTCATCTGGCATACCTTTTCTGTTTGCCTTGTAAGCGTCAGATAATTTGTGTCTAAAAGTAGGTTCTCTCAAATCAAACGTTATTGCAGTAAGTTCTGGATTTAATTCGTCTTCCACCTTTTTAAGTGTAGTTAAAAAACCGTAAATTGCATTAGTAAATTGTCCACTTTGAGTGGTTAAAATTTTTATACCATAAAACGCTCTGTTTAAAATACTATTTCCATCTAAAACTAAAAGTTTCAAAATATACCTCCACATAAATATTAAATCTTACTTTTATTATACCACACATCATAATTTTTTTAAGTTACTAATTAACAATTATAAGAAACGCTTAAAAATAAAAAAATATTTTATTTTATATAAATATGTTGACTTAAACTGTTATATAGTGTATAATTTACTATATTCTGACATTTTGTAAATAATTATATAAAACTCGTCAGAATAAATATGTTTTATATTCGTAAAAACATATTAAAATTTATATTTATTAAGGGAGAGATTTATATGTTAGCAATGCAACAACCGGTATATTATGTGGAAATGGCTCAAAGCACAATCGTAACCTCTAATGAACAAATTTACAGCTCTTCAGAAAATTCTGATGTAATAGAAAAATACGAAAATGATATTCAAAAAGTAGAAAAATGTATTCAAAACATTGAATCCGCTATTAAGCAAACAAAAAAAAATATAAAAATTTGTAACGATAATATAAAAAAGTGCGAAGAAAAAATAGAAAAAACCAAGTTGTCCATTACCCAAAATGAAAGCAATATAAATGAGCTTTCAAGCAAAAAAGTTAAAACTTTAAGTGACTTGAAAAAAATTAAAAAATGTAAAAAGGAAATAAAAATTCTTAAACACAATCTAAATCAATATTCTGATGCTATAGAAAAGTATAAAATGGTAAAGTCGCAAAACGAAAACGTTATTGAAAAGTGTAGCAAAACCCTGGAACGCTTAAAACTTACTATCGACGAGCTTAAATCTATTAAAACCTCATTCGAGCAACTTGCTTAGTAAATACCCCCACTCTTGACTAAAGGTGGGGGTATTTTTGTTTTTGTGTGAGATTTCATCGGACTATTTTTAAAATAAATTATAGTTGTGATTATAATTTTTATTTTAACACGATAATCAAATAATTATATTAGCGCCGTAATTAATGTTAAAATACATTAAATTTTTATTGCTGAATATTTTTACCTTTTTTAGCTTACTTAGTGGCTCTATCACCATTTAATTTTATTAAATTTTTTGTAAATTCTTACACTTATAAAATCAAGCAAATATTTAATTAAAGATTAATTATGTAATTTTAAGAGGAAAGAAATATTTTTTCCTCTTTTTGAGTTATGATAACGATAGTATATATTATAACTATTATAATAAGTTTACCTTTAAAACTATTTTTATCATTATAAGATTATAAATTTAAAGTCTTTGTCTTCATAATCACATTCTATGCTTTGTCCCGCTTCTATCGTACCATTTAATATCTCTTCGGATATCTTATCCTCTATCTTTGATTGAATAATCCTTCTTAAAGGTCTTGCTCCATATTTGTCGCTAAAGCCTAGCTCAGATAGCTTTTTTATAGCTTCATCAGAAAAATTAATTTTAATTCCAAGGTTTTCAATTCTCTTAGAAAGCTTCAAAAGCATACATTTACATATATTATTTATATCGCTGATTTTAAGCCTTTCAAATATTACCGTCTCATCTATACGATTTAATAACTCAGGCTTAAAAGATTTTTTTAATTCACTCATTATAACATCTTTTAAGTAATCGTATTCATTGTCTTTAGATAAGTCATTAAACCCCAGCTTTACGCCATTTTCAACAATAAAATTTGCTCCTATATTAGAAGTCATAATTATTATAGTGTTTCTAAAATCCACTTTTCTTCCGTGAGAATCAGTAAGCTGTCCTTCATCGAGAACTTGCAGTAAGATATTAAACAAATCTGTATGTGCCTTTTCTATCTCGTCAAATAAGATTACAGAATAAGGTTTTCTTCTAACTTTTTCTGTTAGTTGTCCACCATCGTCATAGCCAACGTACCCCGGAGGTGACCCTAGCAATTTAGAGGAATTATCTTATGATATTTATGACTTTAAAGATTATTTAAG
>ERZ827156.923-NODE-923-length-38375-cov-10.964248_pt1 | contig 38375 bp, 33 predicted proteins | sample MGYA00519919_ERZ827156 | MGnify/ENA primary metagenome ERZ827156 (study PRJEB31778, sample SAMEA3449269) | human gut metagenome | biome: human gut; feature: human-associated habitat; material: faeces | place: United Kingdom | collected 2010/2012 ...
GTCGCCTTGCTTGCTTATCCAACTGCGATTAAGGTTGAGCATAATCGTGTAGCTGATTCATAGGCATCCGCAATATCGGACAGGAATGAGGGATTAAGCGGATTACACCGGTGACTGTGGCGTGGATCATCAAAATTAATGACATAGAAACCGACCGGCTTGGCATATTTATCTTTATTCTTAAGCAGCTGGTTATAAGCGATCAGGCTTAAATCCGGAAATTTGAAGTCATAGCAATAGAGTGCATAGCCTTTCTCTATTTGCTGCTTGATGAACTGGTTGATGACACAGTAGGATTTCCCGCTACCGGGACATCCCACCACAATGCACCCCCTCTGCGGGGATACGACATTAATCCAGCCATTGTGCCACTTTTTCTTGTAATAGAAACGTGTCGGCAGGTTCACCGAATATTCATTGGCGATCAAGCGGGTTTCCTGCATGAAGCTCTCGTTCTCATCATTAAAGACGTCATCCATGAGCTGGTTCTTCAGCAAGCGGGTAATCCAGACTCCGGCGGTAAGCAGGCAGATATATCCGGCGGCTACGGTAGATACATATGATAAGGTAAGAAGCGTAACAGAGAAACGGGTTGTCAATAAGAACTCACTACCGAAAAAGAGCGACACTCCGGCTGTAAGATAACAGCCGATATGCTTTCATGACATCTCCACATCCTTCCGTCCTTTAGCTCCCATACAGGAGAAGAAGAGGAAGAGCAGGCTGAAGGATTTGCTGACCAACGAGTGGGAAAACAGTCCCGTATCCCGTTGGAAGTTGAGCAGCATCTTGTCCACCACGCCAATGGTCAGATTCATGGAAAGAAAGTAGGGATAACAGAAATAATAAACATTCATTACTAAAAAGATGATGCTGACAGCCCTCATAAAGTCGAGGTTCTTATTGAGTCCTCTGGTTTCGTCCTGTGACATATTATCTGAATGGATTAATAGTGATACATTGTATTAGCCGAGATACGGACCTTTGCGCTTTCTCTTTTTCTTTTTTCCGTAAGGGCTTTGGGGCAGGTCTTCTGCCGGATAAGGATAGGATTCCGGTGAGAAGATGTCCAGCATTCCTTCCACCAGTCCCGGTTCTTTTGTTTCCGGTTCGGTCGGATGCAAGACAGGCACTTCTTCTTCCTTTCCCGATAGAACCACGCCATACTGCCGGTTGATGACCGATGCCGAGTATTCCTTTCCCAATGCCGAACCTTTGAATACGGTTCGGGAGGTATGGTCAATATAGGTAACTCCATAAATCACTCCCGCAGCGTTCTCATAAAACATGGCGGTGATGCCTTTCTTACTTAAAGCCTGCAGGAATTCCTGACGGGTATCCTGTTTCAGAGCCGTGGCAATCGCTTCTTTCGTCCCCTCGGGTATCGGATGTTTTGCCATCCATTGCTTGCTTTTGAAAAATTTCTTTTGAAGTGCCGCATATCCTACACTCTTGCCGATCTTGCTGGATTTGATGGCTACGCCCATCCGGTCACCCTTCTCATCGGTAGCCGCATAAACCAGTCCGTGTCAGGTCTTCCCCTCTATCGTTTTACGGGTTTCTTCCACCGTCACATGGAAAAGACCGAGCAGGGCTTTAAATTCCTTAATGGATTGGAATTTGTACCCTTGCATGACGGGCTTGACTACACCTGCTATCTGGTGCTTGATATCCCCTTTATGGTAATCAACGACAGCCAGCGGCAAAGATTCACGACGTTCCTGTTTCTCGGCAGGCAACAAGTGGTATTTTCTTTCCAGCTCCCGGCAAACGGTGGTAGAGCGTTGCCACTCCTTATAATCATTGATTTTCTTTCCTTGCCCGTCGATGCGCAGGGAGACGATATGGATATGGGGCCTGCCGATATCCTCGTGCCGGTAGATGATATAGGGCTGGTCGCCATACCCCATCATTTCCATGTATTCCTGTCCGATGGCTGCCAACTGTTCATCGGTCAGCACATCGTCCTGATGCGGATTGAGTGAGACATGGATAACCGGTTGCTCGGTGCGACGGTTAGCAGCCAGGTACGGTTCGAAGGAACGCATGCAATGCTGGATGGTCGGATGGCCGTCTGCCGGTTCCATGATCCGGTTTCATGCCAGTGCCCGTGCCTGCCGCTTGTCCACTTTTTCGTGATTATAGTATAATGCCCCGTAGACAGAGGCTCCTGATGTTATTTTTGCAACCATTGTTCGAATTCTTGGGTGAGACGGATAATCTCCCGGTTCAGGGATATTAGTTCAATAGTCAGTTGCTCCAATTTATAGAGCATGGCGAGGGCTTTCTTCTCGGAGAGTCCGGTATGCAAGGTCTTGACCGCCTGATTATAGTTCACACCTATGCGGCGGTATTCGCTTTGCAGGTTGGTCAGCTTGATGTAGTAGTCCGTTGCCGCCTTGTCGATCTTTACGACTTTCATCGGTTTGTCAAAGAGGGCGGAAAGGATGAACTGGGATTTGTTTTTGGCTCCCGAGTTCTCGAAAAGCCTTTCGAACTCGATGTTCTGGAATTCGTCCAGGCGGAAACCATAATAGTAGGAATGAAGCTGGGATTCCTCCTTGGGAGTCCGTCCGCCTCTTCATTTGTCTGATTTGTCAGCCTGCACAGGCTTGCGCGTATTGCTGATCTTTGCCATACTTTTAAGTGTTTCATTTATTCGGCAGCAAAATAAGTGATAAGATTCATACGAACCTAAAATCGGGAAGTGACTACAACTGACAAGAGATGACTATTTGTGACAGGGGGATTTTTACTCTCTGCTCACTTCCCGATTCCGCAGTTCACGATATTCTTTTCAAAGGTTTCCCGGAGTTTTGGAAGCAGCACCGAGAGGCTTTTCTTACGTCGGGCAAGATCCGCACGCAGGTCGTAAGGTTTGGGGAGGTTGACATGGAAGAACGACTCGAATGCCGTCACCAGTGAAGCGAATGACTGTCGGTTTCCTGTACCGTCCGTAACCAATCCGGAATAATCCAGTGAGGCGATCAGTTCCATCAGATTGACAAGGGAACCCTTCCAGTAAAGCGGGGGCAGATCCGGTCCCTTACCTTTCGTAAGGGAAGAGACTGTGCAGTATTCGGGATGTTCCACGGAAAAGTGAAGTAGTCCGATTTCCGTCTTGACAAGAGCCGCAGCTTTCGTCAGACAGATATGCAGATACTTTCCGGGTATCTCCTTTGCCATGTTCAGGCAGGTATCCAGTTCCAGCTCCAGATAGTATAGGTTTCTGAGTCTTTCAAGAAGGGGCATTTCATCCTTTGCAAGTCGTAACAGGTAATCAAGAAACTCATCATAGGCGGATGACAATATGTTTTCCGAAACGGTGTTTCTTTCCTGGACCGCTTCCCGGAAGCAGTCCAACAGGCGGTGTGTCGTCAGTGTTCTCATGCTGTTCATTTTCTTGGTTTGACAATGGTGCCTTCCGGCGAAGATGCAGGGGCGAATATGATGCCGGAGATAACCGTTTGGGGTATATTGTCGGTTAACAAAATGAATACCAGTCAGATAAAACAAAATCCCGGCCGTAGAGTGTAAACACAAAAGGCGTACACCGCTTTACAAAATTGTAAGGCAAGCGTACACCTTTTGTAAGGGATGTGCCCGGACATGCCGTTCTCAGGGTACGGTTTCCGTCAACAGGATACACAATTGGTCCGTATCATACAGCGGAGTGCTCATGGAACAAGGGCTTCCATTTGGGGAGAGCTTCCTGAAGAACACACGTCCTGTGCCCGGGTTGGGCATCTCGACAAGAGCGAACGGCTTTCCACCGGTTGTCAGGCGAAAATTCCCCTCTTTGTACCATTTCCGGTAACTGATCCTTTTAAGGGTGCTTCTTTCTATTTCGGCCGTTATGGGGATGACCAGCCGCTCTTCTATGATGCGGAAATGCAAATAACGGATGTTAATAATATCCGGTTTCGCGACGAAGGATACCGTACTTTTTCAGCTTGTCATACAGGGATGTCCGGCTGATGCCGAGTATCCGGGCCGCACGGGCACGATTCCCGCCGGTCCTCTCAAGCGTGGCAAGAATCAGCTGCTTTTCCTTCTCCTCTTCCGACAGGACCGCCACCTTATCCTGTCTCATACCCAGGTCCAGTTTCAGGGACTCTGCGGATATCCATCCCCCCTTGGCAAACACGACCGCGCGTTGGACCGTATTCTTCAGTTCCCGGATATTCCCCGGCCAGGCGTATTGTTGCAATGCGGCGGTCGCCAGCCTCTCGAAGCCGTGGACCTCCTTACGGTACTTTACGGAAAAATGTTTCAGGAAGAATCCGGCGAGCGGAAGGATGTCCTCCCTGCATTCCGAGAGTGACGGTACCCGGATGGTATACTCGTTCAGCCGGTAGTACAAGTCTTCACGGAACCGCCCTTCCGCTATGGCCCCCTCCAGATCCGCGTTGGTGGCGGCGACAAGACGGACGTCGAAAGGACGTTCCTTTACCGTTCCGACCGGCAGATAACGCTTCTCTTGTAGGGCGCGCAGCAGTTTCATCTGGTTTACGGGTGTGAGGTTCCCGATTTCATCCAGGAACAGCGTGCCGCCTTCCGCCGCATGGAAAAGTCCCACCTTGTCACTGTCCGCTCCGGTGAACGAACCCTTACGGTGGCCGAAAAACTCGCTCCCGCCAAGTTCGTCGGTCACGGTCCCGCAATCCACGGCTATGAAAGGTTTGTTCCTGCGCAGGCTCTGTTCGTGGATCTCGGCAGCGATATGTTCCTTGCCCGTGCCCGACGCGCCGCGGAGCAGGACGGACATGTCGGAACGGGCCACCGGGCCTATCTGCCGGTACATCTCACGCGCCTTTTCACTTTCACCACGATAGAACTCCGTTCCGTCATGCCTCGGACGGCTGAATACTTTTTCAATGGCCTCCAGCAGCCTTTCCGGTTGTACCGGCTTGCAGAGGTAATTGACGGCCCCCAGTTGCATGGCTTCCACCGCTTTCTCCACCTGGCCGTAATTGGTCATGATAAGGAACGGGACAGAACAGTATTTCCCGTTCATCCATTCCAGCAATTCCGTACTGTTGCCGTCAGGCAGGCGCAGGTCAGCCAGGACGAGGTCGAACTCCTTTGCCTGGAGTTCCTTGCGGGCCGCCGAAAGCGTACCCACATGGGCGGTGCCCATTCCTTTCTTCCTCAGCCAGTTGCCTATGCTGCGGCCGAAGACAACATCATCCTCTATAATCAATATGGTTCTCATGAGTGTCTCATTTCATTTTCCTGTCTTATGTTCCTCTTCATGTTTTCCGCACAAGCAATCAGTCTTTCAGCGGCTTCCCCTATTTCACAGATGCATTTTATCCGTTCTTCCGTCCAGAGTTCCGGATCGGACAGCACGATGGCGCGCAGTTTCTCCGCCGGATAGTCAAGGCGGACGCTCGTCCACAGGGGAAGGTTCTTGTGCAGGACCTCCCGGACCGCCGGCCGGTCATTCTTTTCCAGCGCCCCATGCAGCCGGTCAAGGTCCTTGCGGCCTTCCGAGATGAAGACATCAAGCATCCCCTCCCTGTCGTCCTCTCCCGAGAGGATCAGGGAGAAGTCCGGCCGCCATGCCGTCTGTCTGTCCCTGCCGACACTCCGGGAGACGGCCTCCATCAGTTCCTCCATCCGGAAGGGCTTGCGGACGCATCCGGCAAACCCTCCGGAAAGATATTCCTCTTCCGCATCCATGCCGGCTGTCAGGGCTATGACCGGAATCCTCCTCGCCCTTTCTATATTGGACGAGCGCAGCAGTCCCAGCAGCTCGAACCCGTCCATGTCGGGCATCCGAATATCAGTCAGTAGGATGTCGTAATCATTTTCCCGAAGTTTTTCCACCACTTTCCGGCAGTCGGTACAGTAGTCACATTCGACCCGGTTGCGCCTGAACATCTCACGTGTGAGGGAGAGCTGTCTCAAGTCGTCGTCAAGCAGGAGGACACGCAATCCTTCCAACTGATAACCGGCCGGAAGCGGCGACTCCTCTTTCAGGGAACCGCTGCCGGCAAGGGGGAGGGGCAGCAACACAATGAAACAGCTCCCTTCGTCCGGCCGGCTCTCCACCCGGATGGAGCCTCCCATTTGTGAGGCCAGACGGGAGGTGATGGCAAGGCCGAGCCCGAATCCGGAAATGCCGCGGGCATTGTCCAGCCTCTCGAACGCGTCGAATATCCGCTGTCTGTCTCCTTCATCCATTCCTGTTCCCGTATCCTGTACCTTGACACGCAGTTCCCCTTCATGGTACGCAGCCTCCAGCCGGATGTATCCTTTTACGGTAAATTTCAGGGCGTTGGAGAGCAGGTTGTTCACAATCTGCTGCAGATGCCCCCTGTCACTGCAAACAACCGCATCCATGCCGGAGAAACGAGTCAGCATCCGCAGTCCTTTCTTCTTGACCAGCGGCGCATGGTTGTCCGCGATCTCCCTGAACAGGGGTTCCAGGCGGAAGATGGAAACGTTCTCCCGGGCCTGTCCGGTATCCAGCAGGTAGAAGTTCATCAGCGTGTCCACCAGCGAGAGCATATAGTCCGACGCATGCCGGATATTTCCGGCGTATTCTTCCTGCATGGCCTTTTCCTGTTCGCCGGGCAGCAGCTCGGCCGTTCCCCTGATGGTGGCAAGGGGAGAGCGCAGGTCATGGGCGATGGTAAGCATCATGCGTTTTCTCGATTGCAGGAGTTCCGTGTTCTCACGATTGGAGGCTTCCAGCTGACGCTGGTACCGGTTTATCCTGTTCAGATCCCGGTGGATGATGAGATACAGGAGGACGGTCAGCGACGAGACAAGAACGGCCAGAAAGGAGGCCACACGAAATGAACGGTCACGTGTGGAAAGGACCTGCCTGTAATGCTCGTCGAACCGAGCCCCGGCTTCCGCTTCAAAGTTCCTGACAATCCGGCTCAGCCTATGGTTCAGGTCCGTGTTGTTACTGTACAGGAGGTCCATCTGTTCCAGCAGCTTTTCCCGTTCTGCCTCCTGCATGTCGGTCACCTCCCTGTCAAGGGAGTGCAGCATGTTCGCGACAGATGTGATGCCTTGGTATTTTTCGTCGGACTGCCGCCGATGTTCCAGCAGTTCTTTCTGCTGCAGATAGGCTGATTTCTTCCTTCCGAACCTGATGAATGACCAGAAACCCTTCTTCGGGATCTCTTCCTTCTCTTTTTCCACAGCCGAAGAGATATCCGCCTGCCGGATACGGGATACAATTGCCGGAATCTTGCGGTTCACGATCTCGCCGATCTTGCGCAAACGCCCGAACGTGTCCATGACCGTATCCAGCAGCAGTTCCTTTCTCTCCAGCAGCAGACATAACGAATCCATGCGCGACTGTTGCTCGGGGGATTTCATATATCTTTTTAGTTCCTGCAACAGGTTACAGATACTGTCCTTTTTTGCTCGGTAGAGACCGAGGTCGCTTTCTTCCCAGACGCTGACCGTTTCACCGTAAGTAGACAGTTCCAGCAGACCTGCATATGTTTCTCCGGCCAAACGCCGGATACAAGCCAGTTCCTGTTCATCTTGTTGCAGGCTGTTCCGCTTCGTCTGTTCCCTGCGGAAGATATAGATGGTCAGAACGAGTAGAAGAAGCAGTATGACATATCCTAAAATGATTTTAAACTTCAACCACATATGTAAGCCCTCAATTTAATTATTATCCATATATGAACGGAAGTATCGGAAAACGACTTTGTAGAGCTTTTGAGCTATATTTTTCCGTTAGCGACTGGAGGACTCCGGAATATATATGCACATGCAATAGAAACCATAATAAATAAGCAAAATATTCACGGATATTAAGATGTTCATATAGGTAAAATGGAATCCCTATTCTGTCCAACCGTCATATATAATATTCCACCAGTTCGACCAGACCTGCGCGTAATGCATATCTGGTCGCTTCATACACATTGTTGACCCCAAGTTTTCTGAATATATTTTTTTTATGGGTGACAATGGTATGGACGCTTGATATCCTTTCCGCGGCTATTTCCTTTACGGATTTTCCACGCGCTATCAACTTGAGAATGTCCGTTTCCGTAGCGGTGAGGACGGAATGATGTTCCGGCCTGCCGGAATTGCTTATCAACAGTTCGGTTATCTGATGACAAAGAAAACGCTCTCCCAAAGCCATACATTTCAATGCGGAACGGATTTCCTCACCGGAACTCTCTTTAAGAATCATTCCGACATTCTTTTCTACTCCCAGTCTCCGGATAAACTGCTCGCTCAAGTCATCTGAAAATAATAGCCAGCGGACATCCGGAAAGCGTTTTTCTATAATCAGAAACTCTTCTACGCCATTCATGTCAAACAAAGTATAATCAAAAATGACAAGGCATTCATTATGTTTTGTCAAGGCTTGCAGAAGTTCCCGCTTGTCCGCCACATCTTCAGTATGGCATCCTTCGAACAGGTCGGAAATATACCCATGCATTCCTCGCCTGGTTATATCTTGATTGTCTGCGATAATAAATATTGTATCAGTATTCATGACTGTTCCTAATAAAAGTTCAACGGGATAATATAATTAAAAGATGTCGTTTTCCCCTGCCTGTCGCAGTATGTTTGCGAACAGTGACGATCATCTGTTCTCCTTTGACTGACGTCTGGATGGTCTGGGCAGTGACAACTGTTACAACGGGCAAATCTCAATGTCCTAGAATTTTTTCCATATACAGATTGCATCTGTCGTACACAGGGTTCTTCGCTTCCACCTGACGGAAGCCGAGTTTGTGGTACAGCCTGACGGAAGCCGCCAGCCGTGTATTGGCCTCCAGAAAAATATCGGTCACACCATGTTCCCCTGCATATTTCAACAGGGCGACTCCTAACAGAAAACCGATCCCTTTTCCTTGTTCGGCAGGAGAGACAGCCATCTTGGCCAACTCATGTCGCCCGGTATCAGGATGGTACATCAATGCGCAACACCCCACCACCTTTCCACGATTCAAAGCAAGGAATATCTCTCCCCCCTTGTCTATTATCTCCCCTTCGGGATCACCCAGTATCTTCAGGTCGGATTCTTCCAGACAAAAAAATCTTTCAATCCATTCACGGTTCAAACGAATGAAATCACTGCGGTATTTCCTGTCCCAGCGCGTGATCTCTACAGAATCTCGAATTTTATTTGTTACCATAGAAATATGTTTTGTCCTTGTGATTCAACAAGGTGCTTAATTATGGCAAAATTACAGTAGATGAATGAACTGCCCAATATTATAAAGAAAAATAGAAAATAACACTATTTCATAACCTTTTCAAAGAACGATTATACTATAACGAATATCTGGGAATTCATAAAAAAGAATATTATTCCAAATCAAAGCCTCTAAAACAGATATTACGCCATATTTCGTATGCAATTTAGGTTTTATCACTAAATTTGTCGCGACATACAGATGAAGATAAATATATAATAAAAGAAAAAGCAATGAAAAAACAAACCCAAGCAATCCATACCCGATTCCAACGCCGGGATGCCTATGATGCCTTGAGCATGCCGGTGTACCATACGGCTGCCTACGAGTTTGACGATGCCGACAGCATGTCGGACGCATTTTGCGGTCGGACGGACTCTCCTGACTATTCCCGGGTGATGAATCCTACGGTAACTTTTCTTGAGAACAAGGTGAGGTCCCTCACCGGTGCTGCGGACGTTATCGCCCTGAGTTCCGGTATGGCGGCCATCAGCAACACCCTGTTCTCGGTGGCAGCCGCCGGCAGGAATATCGTCACATCACGCCACCTGTTTGGTAACACCTATGCGCTCATTACCGGAACGTTGCCTCGTTTCGGAGTGTCCCCCAGACTGTGCGACCTGACTGACATCCGGTCCGTGGAGAGTGCTGTGGATCGTGATACTTGTTGCATCTATCTGGAAATCATCACCAATCCGCAGATGGAGGTTGCAGATCTGCAGGCGCTCTCCCTGATTGCTCACAGAAAGGGAATCCCCCTCATAGCCGACACCACGCTCATTCCTTTCACGGAATTCAGTTCGCATAGCCTTGGAGTGGACATAGAGGTGGTTTCCAGTACCAAATATTTGTCCGGTGGAGCTACTTCCATCGGCGGACTAGTCATGGATTATGGGACCTGTCCCGAATTCGGCAGACGCATGCGTACGGAAATGCTTTTCAACTTGGGTGCTTATATGACCCCGCATGTAGCCTACATGCAGACCATCGGACTGGAGACGCTGGATGCACGTTACCGGGTACAGTCCGGCAATGCCGCCGTAATTGCGGAACAGCTCCGTACCCAGCCTGATGTCCGGCACGTAAATTATATAGGGCTGGAGGATAACCCGTACCATGCGCTGGCACAGAGGCAGTTCGGCTCCACCGCCGGTGCCATGATAACGATGGAACTTGAAAGCCGAGAGGCGTGCATCAGTTTCATCAACCGTTTGAGACTGATACGACGCGCCACCAACCTGTTCGACAACAAGACACTCGCCATCCATCCCGCAAGCACTATTTTCGGGCTATTTACCGAAGCACAGAGGCGTGAGATGGATGTAAGGGATACGACTATCCGTCTTTCCATCGGACTGGAGGATACGGATGATCTGCTGGAGGACATCGAACAAGCGCTGGGCTAACGATCATATAGGAATAATCATTAAAGACAGAAGCAAGTATGGAAAGATACGATTTTGGCAAAATTGTGGACAGAAGGGGCACAGGCGCCCTGAAAATAGACGCACTGCAAGAACGTTACGGTAACGCCGGGCTGCTTCCCTTATGGGTGGCGGATATGGATTTTGAGACTCCGTCTTTCATCATCAGAGCGTTACGTCAACGACTGGAACATCCGCTGTTCGGTTATACGGTGGAACCGGAAGAGTACAGAACGGCTGTCATCGAATGGATCGCTTCACACCACGGATGGAGGGTGGAACCGGAGTGGCTGTCATACATCCCCGGAATAATGAAAGGTATCGGAATGGCCGTCAATGTATTTGTGAAGGAGGATGAGAAAGTCATCATACAGCCTCCCGTCTACCATCCCTTCCGCATAACCCCTCAGGAGAACGGGCGTGAAGTGGTATATAACCCGTTACGGGAGAATGAAGACGGCTCCTACAGCATGGATTTTGAGAATCTTGAAACCGTGGCTGACGGGAAATGCCGGATGCTGATTCTCTCCAATCCTCATAACCCCGGCGGTGTCGTATGGGACAGGGAAACACTTATCCGCTTGGCAGATTTTTGTTACCGCCGTGGCATCCTTGTCATCTCCGACGAGATACATTGCGATATGGCGTTGTGGGGCAACAGGCACATTCCGTTCGCCACGGTCTCCGAGGAGGCTTCCGCATGCAGCATTACTTTCGGGGCACCTTCCAAGACATTCAATATCGCCGGTATCGTCAGTTCCTATGCCATCGTTCCTGACAGAAATATACGCCGTCGTTTCTTCGGATGGATGAAGGCGAACGAACTGAACGAGGCACCGCTTTTCGCCCCCATAGCCACCATTGCCGCCTTTAGGAAAGGTGAGCCCTGGCGCAGGGAGATGCTCCGCTATGTGGAAGGCAACATCGATTTTGTAATGGACTACTGCAAGAAGTATTTGCCAGCTGTCAAGCCTCTGCGTCCGCAGGCTTCATTCCTTATATGGCTGGACTGCCGTGCCTTGAAGCTGAATCACGACCGATTGTTACATCTTTTTGTAAACAAGGCCCGCCTGGCATTGAATGACGGCGAGATGTTTGGTCCTGGCGGCGAGGGATTCATGCGGATGAATGTGGGCACTCCCAGAGCGGTGCTCCGGCAGGCAATGGAACAGCTCCGGCAAGCGGTGGAGGCATTATGAACACTTTTTATATTAGCAGAAAACGATGGATACTTCAAGAAAATTGGACCATGTGGACATACAGATGCTCCGCACATTACAGGAGAATGCCCGGCTGACAGTCAAAGAGCTCGCGGCGAAAGTCCGCCTTTCATCCACTCCCGTATTCGAACGGCTCAAGAGGCTGGAGGAAGGAGGATATATAAAAAAATATATGGCGGTACTGGACGCGGGAAAACTTGACCGGGGATTCGTGGTGTTCTGTAATGTGAAACTCCGGCGGATGAACCGGGATATCGCCGGGGAATTTGCACGTATCGTGCAAGATATCCCGGAGGTGACCGAATGCTACAACATATCGGGCGGCTTCGACTATCTGCTGAAAATCCATGCCCCGGATATGAAATATTACCAGGAGTTCATCCTCAATGTATTGGGGACGGTTGAAAGCCTCGGCTCCATTGAAAGTATGTTTGTCATGGATGAAGTGAAGCATGTTTACGGTATCCATATCTGATCTTCCGTATAAGCTACGCCAACCGGCCTCCGACACGCCTGACCGCCCCCCCTTTATCACGGATACCATATTTGTGGGATAAAATATACCGCACTGGTGGTATTTTCCGCCGTGTAAATCCATACTACCTTTGCATGGACAGTTCCTGTACGGAGATTCAGGTATCTGTCAATCAAAGAAAGTAGCAATGGAAATAATAGAAAAATTGAAACAACGGGTACTCCGGGGAGAGTCATTGACCCGGACAGAAATCATGGAGCTGGCCGAAACAAAAGGGAGGGAAGCCCTCTACAAGGCTGCCGGAGAAATTACACGCCACTTCGGGAAGCCGTCTTTCAACCCGTGCAGCATTATCAATGCCCGTGCCGGCAAATGCCCCGAGAACTGTAAATGGTGTGCCCAATCCGGATACTACCACACCGGTTCCGAAGTCCATGGGATTGCTCCGGCTGACAAGGTGGTGGCACAGGCCAAGCGGGACGAGAAGAAAGGTGTGAGGCGCTTCTGCCAGGTGACGAGCGGCCGGTCCGTAAAAGGGGATGACTTGGAAAAGATTTGCGAGAACTATCGTGAACTGGGAAAAAATACCCGTCTTTTCCTGTGTGGCTCGCTGGGACTGTTAGGGAAAGGAGAGCTGCAACAGCTCTGGGATGCAGGCGTGAGACGCTATCATTGCAATCTGGAAGCGGCACCTTCCTTTTTCCCACAATTGTGCACGACCCATACCATTGAGGAGAAGATACAGACTCTGAAATGGGCCAGGGAGATTGGTTTTGAGATATGCAGTGGTGGGATCATAGGCATGGGGGAAACACGTGCCCAACGTATCGAGCTGGCCATCGCATTGCGAGAGGTGCGGCCGGAGTCTATTCCTATTAATATTCTGTCGCCTGTCAAGGGCACTCCCCTGTCCGATACGGCTCCCATTGACGATGAGGAGATATTGCTGACCGTAGCTGTTTTCCGTTTCCTTCATCCCGGGGCGGAATTGCGCTTTGCCGGGGGAAGGGGCAGGCTCTCACGTGAAGTACAATTGGAAGCACTCGAAATCGGCATCAATGCCGCTGTGGTAGGCGACTTGCTGACTACGACCGGTTCCTGCATAGACGAAGATAAGGCGTTGACCACCGAAGCCGGCTATCACGTCTGGTTGTAACGAGGAATCTGAAACGAAAAGGAGGAGGAATGATTGATTTCACGGAAGAGGAACTTCAACGTTACAGCCGGCATATCCTGTTGCAAGAAGTCGGAGCGGAGGGACAGGAAAGGATACGACGGGGGCGTGTGCTCGTTATCGGTGTCGGTGGGTTAGGGTCACCTGTCGCCCTCTATCTGGCAGCTGCCGGAGTGGGGACAATCGGCATTGCGGACGGTGACACGGTGGAGCTTTCCAACCTGCAACGCCAGGTGATACACTTCACGCCGGACGTGGGGCGCAACAAGGTGGATTCCGCCGGAGAGAAACTGCGGAAGATAAATCCTTATGTCCGCATCAACACCTATCATGAGAACCTTACAGTGGAGAATATTTTGGATATCGTCAGAGAATATGACTTTATCGTGGACGGTACGGACAATTTCCCCACCAAGTATCTTATCAACGACGCCTGCGTCCTGGCAAGCAAACCTGTTACCCAGGGGGGAATCCTGCGTTTCGAAGGACAGATCTTCACCCATCTTCCGGGCACGGCCTGTTACCGGTGCCTGTTCGGTGAGCCTCCTCCTGCAGGCGGCTCGCCTTCTTGCTCGCAAGCGGGCGTACTGGGAGCCATAGCCGGCATATTGGGTAGCATTCAGGCGGCAGAGACCTTAAAATATCTGACCGGAACGGGAGAACTTCTGACCGACCGTCTGCTGACATTCGATGCCAGGACCATGGAATTCCACCGGATAGAGTCTTGCCGACAAAACGATTGTCCCTTGTGCGGAATACACCCCATGATAGAAGAGCTTGTCAATTATGGACAGCCAGTGTGCGATTTGAAACCACACCGGAATTCATAGCAGGTCCTTTGGTACTGACATTAAAAAACACAATAAAATGGGAATCATAGAAAACGCAATTCATTGTCAAAGTACAACTGGCGTGAGGAAACTTTCACTCATCGCCTTCAGCGGAGATTTCGACAGGCTGACTGCCGCTTTCACGCTGGCTACCGGCGCGGCTGCCGTCGGTTACGAAGTAAACATGTTCTTTACCTTTTGGGGACTGGATGCCATCAAGCGGAAACAGGGACGCTCTTTTACAGGCAGGGGATTCCTGTCCAGGGTATTCGGTTTCATGATGGGGGGACTGGGAACAGCGCCGGCCAGCCGTTTCAATTTCATGGGGCTGGGACCGAAAATATTCCGTTACATGATGCGCAGGAACAACGTCGCCACACTGGAAGAACTGCTGGATGCTGCCAAGGCGCTTGGCATCCACCTATATGCCTGTGAGATGGCGATGCACATTCTCGGACTGGAAAAAGGCGACTTCATCCATGAAGTGGAGGATGTCCTGGGAGTGGCCACTTTTCTGAAACTTTCCCAAGGGGGGCAGACCTTATTTGTATAACAACGTCAAAAACAAAAAGATGAACCATATACTTGACATTACCCGGGAACACTGCCCCATGACCCTCGTCCGCACCAAACTGTGGCTTGCACAAATGGCCGAAGGCGATACGCTGGAAGTCCTTTTGTGCAAAGGAGAACCGTTGGATAACATACCCCGCAGCCTGCAGGAGCAAGGTTATAGGGTGCTTTCCATACAACATGCGAAGGGAGACACTTACAAAGTAATGGTAGAAAAATGAAAGGGGGGCAGACTCGGTCGCCTGAGTCGGCCAAGATTACAAGATACCTCAAATGTGGTATATAAAATGGCATCTGGATGGTATTGCATGACTCTTATTCCCGGTTTACCTTTGCACTATATTTTTAATACACCATAAAAGATGATAATAGTTACAGAATTTAAGGTAAAAGGAAAAAGGATGAGAAAAAGCGGAAAGTTGAACCATTTCCAATGGATGACGGTCTATCTCTGTTGGCATAGAAGGATGCAAATGTGCCGCCAGGCACCATAATTATTAGGGAGATGCGTTACTGACGGAAACCTACATACTTACCGGCATCTCCTCTCCGACTGGCGCATCTGCGCGGCGGATAGTTAATTTATCCGTAAACTGATTAATCAAACAAAGTCATGATGAAAAAATTTTTGATGGCAGCCGTGCTGTACGGGGCTGCTGCCATCCCCCTATACGCCCAAATAAAGGGTACCGTAAAGGACAACACCGGCGCACCAATAGTGGGTGCCAACGTCTTTTGGGCAAATACCACAGAGGGGACCTCGACTGACGTGGACGGCAACTTCTCCCTACCGCGCAACAAGTCGCAGCAGCGGCTGGTCGTCACCTTCATCGGCTACGAGAACGATACCGTCCTCGTAACAAAGTCCAAACAGCCGTTAGAAATCGTGCTGCAAAGCGGCATCCTCATGGAGGAGGTCGAGGTGGTGCAGCGCAAGTTGGGCACCATGAAGTTGCGCAGTAGCGTGATGAACGAAGACATGATATCGAGTGCAGAGCTGGCGCGTGCTGCCTGCTGCAACTTGGGCGAGAGCTTCACGACTAACCCGTCGGTAGATGTCAGTTACTCCGATGCCGCCACGGGTGCCAAACAAATCAAGTTGCTAGGCTTGTCGGGCACATACGTGCAGTTGCTCACCGAGAACATCCCCAACTACCGGGGTACCGCCGCTCCCTTTGCGTTGGGCTTCATTCCCGGACCGTGGATGCAGAGCATTCAAGTGTCAAAAGGTAGCTCGTCCGTGAAGAACGGCTACGAAGCTATCACGGGGCAAATCAACGTGGAATTCAAGAAGCCACAAGCACCACAGAGTATCAACTTCAACCTTTTTGGAAACAACAAGGAGAAGTTCGAGGCTAATTTCGACGGCAACATACACTTGAATAAACGCCTCAGTACCGCCTTGCTGGCGCATTACGAGAATGGCAACCGGGTGCATGACGACAACGGCGACGGCTTTCTCGACATGCCCAAGGTGGAACAATACAATTTCCAAAACCGCTGGGCGTGGATAGGTGACCATTACGTATTTCAAGCATCGGTCAAGGGGTTGAAGGAGGAGCGCAACAGTGGGCAGGAGACCCATGCGCACTCGGGCAGCGACATAACTGCCACAGATCCCAACAGCGGGGAGTCATGTCACGAGGACTTTGGTAGCAATGTGACTGCCACAGATACTGAACTTTACAAGATAGGCATCACGACTGAACGCTACGAGGCGTTCACCAAGAATGCCTACATCTTCAATAAGGAGAAGAGCACCAATGTGGCACTCATCCTCTCCGGTTCGCTGCACAAACAGGATGCTGGCTACGGATACAAGCTGTACGACGTGACCCAGAAAAACCTGTATGCCTCACTAATGTTCGAGACTAACATAAACGAACGCAATAGCATCTCCACTGGCCTGAGCTTGAACCACGACTACTATGACCAGCATTATCGCTTGGACAACGATGCCGACGTGGTCGAAAACCGCTGCGTAGAGAAAGAAACCGTGCCCGGTGCCTACGTGCAGTACACCTACAATTGGACGGACAAGCTCATCTTGATGGGTGGCTTGCGCATAGACCACAGTAGCCTGTACGGCACGTTCATCACCCCCCGTGCACACATCAAGTATGCGCCCAACGAAGTGACCAGCCTGCGTGCCTCCGTGGGCAAGGGGTACCGCACTAACCATGTGCTGGCAGAAAACAACTACTTACTGGCAAGCGGACGGCGCATCTCCATCGATGCCGACCTCAAGCAGGAGGAGGCTTGGAACTACGGAATCAGTTCCTCGTTCTACATCCCCGTATGCGGAAAGATATTGAATATCAACACCGAGTACTATTATACGAACTTCACCAGCCAGTTGGTCATTGACTTGGATTCTGACCCTCATGCCGTACAGTTCAAGAACCTGAATGGAAAGTCCTACTCGCATACATTCCAAGCTGAGGCTACCTATCCCTTCTTCAAGGGATTCTCGCTGACTGCTGCCTACCGCTATACGGACGTGAAGACCACCTATAACCATCAGTTGATGCAACGTCCACTCACCAGCAAGTACAAGGGATTACTTACCGCCTCATACCAGACTCCGCTAGGACTGTGGCAATTCGACGTGACCCTCCAGCTGAACGGCGGCGGACGGATGCCCACACCCTATACGCTGGAAGACGGCACCGCCTCTTGGGATACCGATTATCCGGCATACGAACAGATAAGTGCACAGATTACGCGCTGGTTCCGGCACTGGTCGGTCTACATCGGCGGAGAGAACATGACGGGCTTCAAGCAGAAGAGCCCCATCGTCTCCGCCTCCAACCCTTGGAGCGATAATTTCGACTCTACCATGGTGTGGGGACCCGTGCATGGTGCAATCTATTACCTCGGGCTGCGTATCAACATCTGACGACACGCAGTCGAATAAAACCACCAAGAAACGATAGTAAGACATTAGTTATTAAAATTTTAACAAATAAAAATTATGAAAACGAAAATGGTAACTTTGGCAATGGCACTCTGTGTCGCCGTTGCCGCCTATGCAAAAGACATTAAGACCGTAGTGCTGACCACTTCACCACAGATGCATTGCGTAAACTGCGAGAACAAAATCAAAAGCAACATCCGCTTCGAAAAGGGGATCAAGGAGATTACGACAGATTTGGAGACCAAGACTGTCACCATCAAGTACGATGCCGACAAGACGAACGTGGAAGACATCATCAAGGGGTTTGCCAAGATAGACTACAAGGCAACCGTAGCAGAGGGAAAGAAGGCTTCTTCCTCATGCAAGTGTGGTTCAAGCACTTCCTGCAGTTTTTCCAATGGCGCCGCTGCCGCCTGCACGACTGCCTACTTCAAAGCCGTACAGATGAACTGCGGCGGATGTGCCGCCAAGGTGAAAAGGGCCTTGACTGCTGCTGAGGGCGTGACGAGCGTAACGGTGGATCTGACGACGAAATCCGTAAAGATAAACTATGACGCTGCCAAGAGCAGCATAGAGAAACTAAAAGAAGCATTTGCCGGCATTGAATACGCTTCGCAACTCTACTATCCGGACGATGCCGATGTAGCATACGTATCCTTCAAGGCAGAACAGATAAAATGCGGAGGCTGTGCTGCTAAGGTGAAGAAGAACATACAGGCAGAAGCCGGTGTAAGAGACGTTACCGTCTGTCTGCCTACCAAAGTAGTCAGCATTGCCTACGATTCGAAAATAACGAGTGTGGAGAAGCTGATCGAGGGCTTTAAGAAGTTCAATTACACCGTGGCAGAATGCTACAACAAGAAGTAGTAGGCTGACTGAGGTATCAAAATCCACCCCTGTGTGAGGTGTGAAAGAGCCGATAAATGTCTCTTCTCCTTCTTCCCCCGCTGCGGAGAGTCCTTGGTGTAATTAAAAAGTTCACAAAAACAAATACAGTTATGAAGAAGAGAATAAAATTATTCGTGTTGTTGCTTGCCATCGGAATAGGGGCGACAACGGCACAGACAATATCCGTTGAAGGTATTGTTACGAGTGAAGAAGACGGTGCGCCGGTAACGGGCGCCACCGTATTGGTAAAAGGAACAAATCAGGGTACCATTACCGATGTGGAAGGAAAGTTCAAAATGTCCGTACCTGCCTCGGCAAAGCAGTTGCAGGTGTCGTACATCGGCATGAAGCAGGCAGTAATTCTCATTCGTCCAAAGATGGAAATCGTACTACAAAGCGTCAGCGAGATGGTGGACGAAGTGGTCGTGGTAGCATACGGTGCGCAAAAGAAACGTAACCTGACCGCTGCGGTCGCATCGATAAAGAGCGAACAAATGGCGAACGTGCCTGCCACCAGCTTGGAGCAGGCCTTGCAGGGCAAAGCCACTGGTATCTCCATCACGCAGGCCACGGGCGCGCCGGGCGGTGCGTTTTCTGTCAACATACGGGGCGTCAGTTCCTATTCTGCCGGCACGGAACCGCTTTATGTGGTCGATGGCATTCCGGTGATTTCTTCGGATGTGACCAATGCCAGTGGCTATCAGCTGAACTCGGTGAGCGGTATCGCGGACATCAATCCGGCGGATATCGAAAGGTTGGAGATACTGAAAGATGCTTCGGCAGCGGCTTTGTATGGATCGCGTGCCTCCAACGGTGTCGTCTTAATCACGACCAAGAGGGGGCGTGCGGAGAAGACCAAGGTGTCGTTAAGCTCATATGCCGGCTGGCAGGACATTCCCAATACGCTGGAGTATCTGGGGACGACAGATTACATCGCTGCCCGCAACGAGGCGATAGACAATTATAATGAAGAGTTCGGAGCATCGGTTGCCCATGTGTCAGCAGCCAATCCGGGCGCGGATACCAACTGGTTCAAGGCAATTACCCGCAATGCCTTGCAGACCAGCCATCAGCTTACCGTCTCCGGTGGCAACAACCGTACCCAGTTCTTTCTCTCAGGCGGTGTATTCTTACAGGATGGCGTGGAGAAGCAGACCGACTACAAACGATACAATATACGTACAAACATCGGACATCAGATAAGCAGCAAACTGCGCATTGATGCTAACATCGCACTCAGCTCTGCCGAAGTAAACCGGGCGACGGGCGACGGCAACATTTACGGTCCCTGGCTAAATGCCAAGAGGATTTCGCCCGACTACACCGTCTATACAGAAGACGGCGATTACACCTCATTGCCCAATTCGTGGCGGAATCCGGTGAAGTTACTCGACAAAGAGAAGAACAACAGCAAAAAGTATCGTGCCCTTATCGGCTTAAAAGGGACATGGAACATCCTCCCCGGTCTGGACTATCACATCAATCTGGGCGGCGACTATATCTTTACGCACGAGGTGAACGACTGGCCCTCGGATTCCTACCAGGGGGAGTCGGTCAACGGTGAGATTGAAGACAACCGCAGTTACGTGTTCAACCATCTAATAGAGAATACGCTGAACTACAACCACTCGTGGGGTACGCTGAACATGGGTGCATTAATAGGCTACAGCTATCAGAAGCGTTCTTCCGATATGGCGCGAATCACGGTAAAAGACTTCCTCTCCACTTCGTTGAAGACTATCAGTGCTGCCGGGTCGAGTTACAAACCTTCGGGCACCTATGCCGCCAGTGCGTTGCAATCCGTATTCGGACGATTGAATTTCGCTTACGATGATCGTTACCTGCTGGAACTTTCGCTGCGAGGCGATGCTTCCTCGAAATTTGCAAAAGGCAATCGGACGGGCTATTTCCCGGCTGTTTCCGCCGGATGGCGCATCTCTTCGGAACGCTTCTATCCGCGAGATGCCGTGTTGAACGAATTGAAGGTGCGGGCAAGCGCGGGCAAAACCGGCAACCAAGAAGGCATCGACGAATATCTCTATCAACAGACCTATTCGGCAAGCCGCATTTCGTACGAAGATAGCCCGGGACTCTCTTTCCAGTCCGCAAAAGCAAATCCCGACCTGAAGTGGGAGATGACAACCCAGTATGGTGTCGGATTGGATTTCACTCTGCTGAAGGGGCGGCTGGAAGGTTCTGCCGACTGGTATAAGAAGGATACCAAAGACCTGTTGCTTTCTCATTCCATCAATGGTTTGAGCGGGTATAGTACGATGACTTCCAACGTGGGAAGCCTGACCAATGATGGGTTTGAGTTTAGCATTACCTCGCATAACTTCCGTTCACGCAATTTCCAGTGGGATACCTCGTTCACCCTCACCTATTCGCACAATGAGGTGACAGGGCTTTCCAAGGATGCCAAGGGAAACGACGTGGACATCACGACTGGCTATTGCAACATCTTGCGTGTGGGAGAACCCTTCGCCGCATTCTATCTGATTAAGCAAGAAGGCATTTACCAATCCGATGACGAAGTGCCGGAAACCCTGTATAACAAAGGGGTACGTGCCGGCGATATCAAGTATTACGACCTAAACGATGACGGTGACATCACCACCGCCGACCGCATTGTGACCGGCACACCTTTCCCGAAAGTCTATGGTTCGCTAATAAACAGCTTTGCTTATAAGGGCTTAGACTTGACGATAGACCTTCAATACAGTCTCGGCAACCAGCTGTATGCCGGTTGGAAAGCCCAAACGACCGGAGCAGGCAACCAAGGTGGCAACGCCAACGGCTATGCCATACTGAAATCGGAGTGGGAGAACCGGTGGACAGGACCGGGAACCAGCAACAGCGTGCCGCGTACCATCTACGACGGACCGGGTAGTTCGGCATACACCCACAATACGTTGAACAGCACGCGCTATTTAGAAGATGCCGACTTCCTGCGCATACGCAACATCACGTTAGGATACACGTTCTCCAAGTCGCTGGTTTCCAAGGTCGGCATCCAGAAGCTGCGCCTTTACGCCACGGTCAATAACCTATACTGCTTCACCAAATACGACGGTTTTGATCCGGAAGTTGCTGTCAATCCTCAGTATGCTCATTACCGCGGCTACGACACGGGGTCTGTGCCTCAAAACCGTTCGTTTATCTTCGGACTCAACGTGACTTTTTAAAAACTGGTTTCACTAATTTGAATAAAGACGATGAAAACAAAAAATATAGTAGGAAGCGCATTCCTGGCCGCTTTGTTGCTGAGTGGTTGCAACCTGGACTACAGCGCGACAGATGCCGTGGTCGAGACAAACTTGACCGAAGATGATTATCAGTATCTGCTGATAGGCGTGTACAATGGTGCACAACAATTCTCTATGGGACACCTTTACTACATCGATGAGATTGCCGCCGACGGCTTGGATGACAACAGTTACTACGACACCGTGAACAGTAATCAGGTGCTTGCCGACAACAAAAGTATCAACAACTGGTGGAACGCTCTGTTCAAAGGGATACAGCTTGCAAACAACCTGGTGAACCTAATAGAGGCAAAGTCGGAAAAGAGCACGGACGACATCGAAATGCAGGCAGAGGCACGGGTCATCAGGGCATGGCTATACTCACGTGTGGCTACCTTTTGGGGCGATGCACCGGTAATATTGGAGGTGTCTGACAAGCTTTATGCCCGCGCCCCGGAACAAAAGGTATGGGAACAGGTTGTTGCCGATTTGGAGTTCGGCATCGAAAATGCGCCTGACTACACGGACAACAACCACGTCTCTAAGGTAGCCGCAAAGGCGTTGTTGGCAAGGTACCTAACCATTGTCCCCGAAATAGAGGATAAGACGCGTGGCGCACAGCTAGCGGAAGAGGTGATTGCCGACCCGACCTTCGCGCTGGCAGACGACTTTGCCGACATCTGGCAGGCTAAGACCAGCAATGAGATCATCTTAGAGTGGAACAATACCTCGACCGATACACCGGGCATAGGCTGGTTCTTGCGTTCCGACCTGGTGAACGACTATGAGAGTGCCAACGGCACTGGTTCGGCAGGATACGGCGACATGGGGCGTTACCAGTTTCCTGTGGACATTGCCCAGTTCAACGTTTATAGCGATGGCGACAACCGCAAGGTATCTTCCGTCAGACATCTTGTCGTAGGCGATGACGAAACGTATGACTGCGTGAAATATCCCAGCTACGATGGCTCCGACCCGTGGCCCGTCATCCGTATGGGCGAACTTTACCTGATTTCAGCAGAAGCGCAAGGCTATCCAGCAGGCGTGCAGCGGCTCAACGATTTACGTGTCAAACGCAAGCTTTCCGGATGGACACCCGGTACGGACATCAATGCCTCCAACTTTCTGGAGCGAATCATCCAGGAGCGACGGCTGGAGCTCTTTGTAGAAGGCAGCCGGTGGTATGACCTGCGCCGGCTGTGGAACTCGGGCGATGCCGGAAAGCAGGCAGTGCTGAACCTACGCACGCTCCAGCCAGGAGAGACGAGCCGCGAAGGTGCTTCGCAGAACATGGATATCGATGACGACGGTCATAATCTGTTGTGGCCTGTTCCGCAGACAGCCATCGACAACGACCCCCACCTGTTGCCCAATAATCCGGGATATTAGTCAATAGTAATTAATCCGTATAGCACATCCCATTCTTCCCGCCGGAAGAGGTTCTCGAATCGGCGTCCTGAGAACCTTTTCCGGCGGTTTTTATTTAAACAGATACCCCGAATATGGTATATAAAATGACCCCTGAATGGTATTGCATGCCTCTCATTCCCGGCTTACCTTTGCACTATATTTTTAATGCACCATAAAAGATGATAATAGTTATCAAAACTGATTTTAAGAACATAATAAATAATAATCGTATGCTCTTTATTTTTATTCAAAAAAGCAGAGATCGTTTTATACAAGCGCTTCTTGTCATATTATTATTGTTCTTCTGCGGCCATGCCAAAGGAGAGCGCATAAGGGGAAAAGTGGTAGACAATGTCACGAAAGAGCCAATCATAGGTGCCACGGTTATGAATGCGGCACACAAAAAGGGTACTGTCACAGATGTAGACGGAACATTCACATTGGATGTGCTGTCGTTGCCGACACGACTGCTTGTCAGTTATATCGGTTATAAGTCACAGGAAGTGACGGTGAAAAAACTCTCCGAGGAGATCAATGTAGAACTTTCCGAGGATATGACCAAACTGGATGAAGTAGTAGTGATAGGTTACGGCACACAACGCCGCACACAACTGACCGGTGCAGTGACAAAAGTTTCTGCAGACGTATTCAGTGCCGCTACGACTCCCACCCTTGATGGAGCACTCAGCGGAGCAGTGGCCGGATTGAACATCACTGCCTCGTCAGGACAACCAGGCAGTGGCTCAAGCGTGCGTATCAGGGGAGGGAATTCGGTTAACGCCAGCAATGAACCACTCTATGTTATCGACGGCTTTATCTATTACAAGGATGCCAGTTCTTCCAAAACAGGGCTTGGTGCCATTGAAAGTAGCTTGAACCCGTTATCGACGGTCAATCCTTCAGACATCGAATCGATAGAAGTACTGAAAGATATATCGGCAACAGCCATCTACGGGTCGCGTGGTGCGAACGGGGTCATTCTTGTCACTACGAAGAAAGGTAATCGAGGGAAGACTAGTGTCAGCTACCGCTTCTCGTCCGGATTCGATAAAGTGAGCAAGAAACTCGACCTGATGAATGCAAACGAGTGGGTGGCCTTTCAAAAGACTTACTTTTTCAACAAAGGAGGGTATACCGATGAGCAAATAAGCACACTGGGTGAAGGCATCGATTGGCAGGAGGCGATGTTACGCAACGCTTTTAGGCAAAGCCACGAATTGTCAGTAAACGGAGGTGGAGAGAAATCGCGATATGCATTTTCGGCTACCTATGCAGATCAGCAGGGAATCATTGTCAATTCCGGCTTCAAACGCTATAATTTCCATCTGAATGCTGACTGGGAACTGTTCGACGGACTGACATTCGGACTGTCGGCCACCTATGGAAAGAGTACACAAAGCGGACTTACCACTACGGAGGGTGTTACCTATAATTCATCACCTTATTCGGCTGGCATCACCAACAGTTTCGTTTATGGGTTGCTCACTCCGCAGGTAGTACCTGTTTATAATGAAAACGGCTCCTACAATTATTCCAATCCTTACGAGTATGCTTACTTTGCCATCGGCAACAAGGCTTCCAATGCGATTTCCGATTTGAAAAACTCCGTCGCGGAAAGCATCAACAACTACTTGTTGTCCAATGTATGGGCACAATACGTGAATGGTGAGTTTACAGCTAAGGCGAGTTTGGGGTTGAACAAAGAGCAAATCAAGCAGAACTATTTTTCTCCCTCCTATACCTCGCTGGGACTTGCCAACGAGGGAGTGGGAGGCATTGGAAACAAGACCAATGAGATATGGCAGCAGGAATATACGCTGACATGGGGCAAGCAGCTGAATTACACACATTATCTGGACCTCCTGGTGGGATATACTCACCAAAGCAGCCGGACGGACTACAATTCGATACTTGTCACCCACTTTACGAACGAAGAGTTGAAACACAATAACCTGGCTGATGGCTCGGAGGTCTACCCGCCACAATCGGGCACGTCGGAAGCGACACTCAACTCTTTCATCGCACGCGCCAACTATACATTGCTGAACCGCTACAACGTCACGGCTACCTTCCGTGCGGACAATTCATCGCGGTTCGCCAAGACACACCGCTGGGGATATTTCCCTTCCATCGGGTTGTCGTGGAATGTGAACAAGGAGAATTTTCTAAGTCACTTGCGCGCAATTTCCGACCTCAAGCTGAGGGCATCATTCGGAATGGTCGGCAATCAAGAGATAGGCGATTATGAGTATTCGTTGAGCTACACCGCCGGACGATACGACGGTTCGTCAAGCTACTCGAAAGAAAATGCCGCCAACGATAACTTGAAGTGGGAAACCACGACCTCTTATAATGTCGGTGTAGACTTGGGACTGTTCAGCAATCGCCTAAACGTGATACTGGATGGTTATTACAAGAAAACGAATGACCTGTTACTAGATGTGCCGATGGGATTTTCTTCGGGTATAACCACACAGTTACAGAATGTGGGTAATGTGACAAACAAAGGAATAGAACTGACAGTAAACGCAACATTGCTCCAACGGAAAAATCTGATCTGGAATCTGTCAGCCAACATAGCCCACAACAGCAACCGGATTACAGACATGGGAAACTCGGACAACATCATCATGGGCAGCAACAACGAAACCATCCTGCGGAAGGGAAAGGCTTTGGGTACATTCTACGGATTGGTATTTGAGGGCATTATACAGGAAAATGAAGATGTGTCCACTCTACCCACGCTAAACGGAAACAAACTCAAACCAGGTGACATCAAGTATACCGATACGGACAGAAATGGACGTATTGACGGAAACGACCGCGTGACACTCGGAAATATACAGCCTGACTTTACTTACGGATTTTCCACACAGCTGAACTGGAAACGGCTTGATGTGAGTGTGAACTTTGCAGGCAGTTATGGGAACAAGCTATTCAACGCATTGGGAAGGCGGTTGGAACAAACGGGAGACAGCTATAACCTGTTGCGCACGGTGCTGGACAGCTGGACGACAACAAATTCCTCGCAACGACTTCCATATGCCAGCAACGAACGACCTACCTCGTACATTGACGGTCGTTATGTAGAGAATGCCTCCTACCTGAAGTTGCGCAACATCACAGTAGGCTACACCTTGCTTCTGCAGAAAGGTACGAAGAGAGGAGTACGGCTGTTTGCTACCGCCTCCAACTTGCTCACGCTGACACCCTATACAGGCTATGACCCTGAGGTTTCTTCCGGTACGGACACCGGAGCCTATCCATCGGCGCGGACCTTCGTCTTCGGGTTTGAATTGACATTGTAACATATAATATTTATTGATTATTAACGGTAATTTTTTTAAGGTATGAAAAATCAACTCTTCAAGGCATTGATTGCTGCAGCTTTCTCAGCAACGATTGCCGCTTGCAGCGATGACAACCAAAGTAATGGTAGTAACGGAAATATTATTGCCAATCCGGTAATTAGCGACGAAACAGCCATATCCACCGTAAATGGCGTGTACAGCCAATGGCAACCGCTCAGTTCCTCGCTGACGTTCATCACAGAACTCAACTCTAATGCCCTGATTTCGTTCGAAGGGGAAGAATCGGAGGCCGGACCACTTAACAGCCGCTTTGAGCAGGCCGCTGATACCTGGTATCAGGTGAAGGTGTTCAATCGCCTGTTCCTCGGCATCAAAAACGACAACGAAAACATTGCACTTGTAACAGATGCCTTCAACAACGGTAAGGTGACACAGGCCGGTTACAATGCAGCCGTAGGCAAGGCGAAACTGTTGCGTGGACTGGCATATCTTTATCTGGTACAGCTTTGGGGCGAACTCCCCGTGTTTACCAAGGCTGGTGACAGCGCCACCGAACGGAAGTCTATAGACGAGGTATACAACCAAATTATAACTGACCTGACCGATGCGGAATCTTTACTGCTTGACTATTCAGGCAATCCGGTCACTCCCTCTAAACAGGCGGCACAAGCGTTGCTGGCACGTGCCTACCTGGCATGGGGCAACAATCCGCTCTCGGCTTCGGAAGTAGAGGCTATAGCCGAAAGTCAAACCGATCCTGCATTCTCTAAAAACGATTCACGCCTGGAAAAGGCCGTAGAATATGCCGAAAAGGTGATTAGTAGCGGAAGACTGGCCTTGGACAACGATTTCTCAAAACTGTTCGGACGCGATTATGAGAGCAACAAACGGGGAACCAATGAACACCTGTTCACCATCCGGCACGACGGTGATGCCAGTGACGCGCAGGGTAATCATCAAACCCATTGTTCGTGGACATTCCCATTCCAAAATGGAGAGAACAGCCGAGCCTTCACGGAGAACCACACTGAAGTGGCCGACGTTACGCTCTATGATCAGTGGCATTCCGAATATCCTGATGACAAACGTCTGGCAAAGACCTATTTTGTCAAGCTGACCAATCCGGAAGATGGTTTCGAGTACAGCTATTATTCACCCATCTATACACCCATTAACGGCAAGGGTGTAGACCAGTCTTATACAAATGCGGAGAATCTGGAGATCACCTATAACTCAGTGGACAGAATCGAGATACGTTATGCCGAAGTTCTGCTTATCAAGGCGGAAGCCCTTGTACAGTTGGGACGCAACTCTGAAGCCGCCAGCCCTTTCAACGAACTGCGCCGCCGTGCCGGCATAGAAACCGTTAGTGCACCTACGTTCGACCAGATCAAGCGGGAATGGGACTATGAGTTCACTTACGAACAGAAAAAACTGCTCAACACCTATCGCTGGAAGAACCTGATAGCTTCTGTTAAGGAGGTAGCCGGATATGAGCATTTTGACGAGAGCTACGCCGAAGCGGGAAAAACGGGACGCGATGGCAGTACCGTATCATCTTTCTTTGCCAAGATTCACAAGCATCTGAGAGCCAAATACGACAACGTGAAAGGTCGTCACTATCGTCAGCCTATCCCGACAGGGCTCAAAGGTGAAGCTCTCGGCATCTTTCCACAGAATCCGGGTTACTAATACAGGAATTTTATGAAGTTCGTTACAACTCCCATTGTTGCATTGTTACTGTCAATCGTGGCAGGTATTTTAGCAGGCCTTTTCATCCCCGAAACGGGGATGAAGGGTGTGCTAGTCATCAAACAGATCAGCGGACAGATTATCTTTTTCCTCGTTCCTCTGATCATCCTCGGTTTCGTGGCACCTTCTATCGCATCGCTGAAAGGAAGCATTTCACGACTCATCATCTTTGCCTTCTCGCTGGCATATCTTTCGTCTGTAGGCGCAGCATTCTTTGCCATGCTGGTAGGATATCAGGTGATGCCCTTACTGGACATACAGCCTGTCACCAGTTCTCTGAGAGAACTGCCTGAAGTATTATTCAACCTGGAGATTCCCCCCATGTTAAGTGTGATGCCCGCTCTGCTATTCTCGGTCTTGATCGGGTTGGGATGCATCTGGATAAAGTCGAAAGAGATTGCGGAACTGCTCTTGCAATTTCGGGAGATTGTGCTGCAACTGGTAAAACGTATTCTGATACCCCTGCTTCCATTGTATGTGGCCGCCAATTTTTGTTCGCTATCTTATGAGGGGGATATATCCCGTTTGGGAGTATTTCTGCCGGTGATACTGATTGCCATAGCCTGCCATTATCTGTGGTTGTTGCTGATCTATGGACTGGCCGCCGTTTATTCCGGTAAGAATAGCTGGCAGGTGCTCAAATTTTACTTGCCTGCCTATTTCACGGCGTTAGGAACCATGTCTTCTGCAGCTACGCTGGGAGTAGCTCTGGAATGTGCAAACAAGAGCCCTGTCCTGGACAAGAAAGTCTCGGACTTTTCCATTCCTCTGTTCGCGAACATACATCTTTGCGGCTCCGTTCTGACGGAGGTGTTCTTTGTATGTGTCGTATCCCAGTTGCTTTACGGACAGCTTCCCGCACTTTCCACCCTTGTTCTGTTTATCTTTCTGTTGGGGATATTTGCGGTAGGTGCGCCCGGAGTTCCCGGCGGAACAGTGTTGGCCTCATTGGGCATCGTAGTTTCCGTGTTGGGATTTGACGACGCAGGCACAGCCATGCTTATTGCTATTTTTGCTTTACAGGATAGCTTTGGAACAGCTTGCAATATTACCGGTGACGGTGCTCTAACTTTAATAATCGGTACCTTTTCAAGGCGACATTGTAAAGTATGATGTAATATTAGTGATGTGGTAAGCGACTCCGGAGTTCGGCAGATGTAACGGTTTAACGGTGTAACGTGCTGTTAAACCGTATAGTTTTCGTTAAACGAAAACACAACTTGCTGTCCCCTAATGGGGACAACGTTTTTAAGTAGAACTGTAGATTGCTCCACTTGCCGCCTTCCTTCCGATGGTAACCTCCCCGATTCAGGCCTGTTCATTCGGGGAAGTTGGCTATTTTTACCAATATTGCAGAGCCGAAATGGGTAGTAGTATTCTATAACAGTAGAGCATACTACAATTATCTGGCAGTTTAATCGGATAATCTGGATACTATTATATCTGTAGTCTCTTGGAATGCTATACAGTGATAACTGAATAATTGGGTTTTTGGATATTGAGATAATTGAATATTGCTATATTCTGATATTTGAATATTCAGATAATGGATAAACAATTATACAAGACTACATTTATACAGAATTACAATTATAAAAGGCTATGATTATACACTCCCCATTAGAGAGAAAGTTCTTTCAGCCTACTGCCGTCCAGCCGGTGGACAGATACCGTACCGTCATAGTAAACAGCGAATGTCGGCACGTTCCCATCCTTCGGGAAGGTTATGGAGCCGGTATTACAGATTACTGTACGTTCTGTCCGTTCAAGTTTCCACCGGTGTGTGTGTGACCATAAAAAAGGCAGTCGCCCCTTTCCTTCGGCAGTCTGTCCTCATTATAGATATGTCCGTGAGTGAGAAAGAAACGTTTCCCATTATCCACCAGCAGGGTGTAATCGGATAGGATGGGAAAGTCCAGCAGCATCTGGTCTACCTCCGAGTCACAGTTTCCACGGATGGCGACAATCTCGTCGGCCATCGCATTGAGACGTTTTGCGATTCCTTTCGGGTCCAGTCCTTGAGGTATCCCGTTCCGAGGACCATAATTCAGGATATCTCCCAAAATGCAAAGCATTCCGCATTGCTGCTTCCTATAAAATGCCAGCACTTGTTCCAATGCCAATAGCGAACCATGTATGTCGGACACAATCAGGTATTTCATCATAATTTTTCAAGACTGAATTTATAATACATTAGCGTATAAATGCTTTTATTGCTTCCGGTATTGTGTTTCTAACATTACCTCTTATTAGATTAATATCCTCCTTATTGGTTGTAAAAAATAAAGCCATTGCTTTTATTTCTTTCTCTGATAAATCATGTAACATATCAACAACGGTTCCCATAGCCGACCAACGATTATATTCTATAGACAAGCTTATAGAAAATTCTATAAGATCTTGCTTTTCCTGTAATATTTTTGTTGCTTGCATCAATATACGAGCCCTATCCACTAAAATATCAATGTCCTCAAATTGAATCCAATACCTATCATCATTTCTATGTGTAGTTAATAATAAATTTATGAGATTACTAACATCCTCTTGCTTATATTTAAGTATTAACTTAAGCCCTTCACTTTTTAAAGATCGTAAGTCTTTAATTAAAAGACCTAAATCATCTTGTAAAGTCAATAAATATCGATAAATTTGTTCTGCAAAATCCGAATCATTTATTCCAGTTTTGTGGGCTGAAATCATTTCTTCAAAAGAAATTACAATTTCTCTTGATTTTTGACATATATTTAGCGCATTAATAATTTCAGACACATCTTGATAACGATCACCGGGCGAAATTTTTGTACACTTATTTATAATTGAATAGATATCAGCTTTCACCTTTGTTACATTTACATGAAGCGGGCTTTCACCTTCTGAAAAAACATAATAAATCAACTTGCCAATGGAATATATATCACTCCTTTTATCTGCATTTCTTCCTTCTCCATTATTATAGATTTCTGGAGAAATATAATCATAAGTCCCTATTGTCTTATCATTAGTAGGAGTTAAGGTCGCCGAATCACGTACTACAAATTTCCCCAACCCAAGATCAGAAACTTTAAGTGTGTTTTTTTGTAACAAAGCATTACTCGGCTTTATGTCTCGATGTATTATTCCTTTGTCATGTAATACTTTAATACCGGAACATAATTGTATAACATAGTCAAATCGTTCTTCTTCTGTTATTCCTGATTCAACAATATCTTCTAATGACTCATCACATAAATCCATGACGAAATATGGAGAAGTGGCATCCAAGTTCTCATCAATCACATTGATCACGTTAGAATCGTTTATTGATTTCATCAACCTTACTTCTCGTTTAAATCTCAAAACCGACTCCGCATCATCAGTCCTACAAGTTTTTAACGCATATTCCTTTCCATCTTTACTAACATGGTATACAGTGCCCATTCCTCCGGCACCTATATAATCCACAACTTTATATCCATCGATTAAATCACCAATTTTCATATGACTATCATTAAAAAACAATTACTAAAATTGCAAAATTTGCATTAGTCATACAAAATTCGCAAAAAAAACGAATATATGCAAAAGATATTCCATATTCCTACTACATATAACGACTTCTCCATAATAATATATTTTTCATAGAACTTCAAAATATCTTTTAGATAATCTAATGCCCACACATTACGTAACTATATTGTCTTCTGAGTTTTTCAAAACTTAATCTGCCAATTTCTGACTATCCATGACTATCCGTGACAGGGCATTTCATCTCTTCCCGACATTCCTTTCTTTTGCAGTGTAGAACGATATACAGTTATAAGCATTACAGTTTTACAGCATTCTATTTTTATCTGATTATAAAAAAACAGCGTATGAAAAAAGAACCGTTATTAATTGCATTCGCCAGCCAGAAAGGAGGAGTCGGAAAGTCTGCCTTCACTGTTCTGGTGGCCAGTATCCTTCATTACCAGAAGGGTCTGAAGGTGGGTGTCGTGGATTGCGACTCCCCCCAGCACAGCATCTCCCGGATGCGTGACCGGGACATAGAAAGCGTGCAGGAAAGTGATTTTCTCAAAGTGGTCCTCTACCGGCAGCATGAACAAATCCGGAAACGTTCCTATCCGGTAATCAAAAGCAATCCGGAGAAAGCGATAGAAGATCTGTACCGCTACATCGAAGAGCAGGATGCCGCCTTTGATGTCGTACTGTTCGATCTTCCGGGAACCCTCCGCAGCGAAGGGGTTGTTCATACTATTTCCGCAATAGATTACATCTTCATCCCTTTAAAGGCGGACAATGTCGTCATGCAGAGTTCCCTCCAGTTTGCCGAAGTGGTGGAGGAAGAACTGATTGCCAGGCACAACTGCAACCTGAAAGGCATCTATCTTTTCTGGAACATGGTCGATAAGCGTGAACGGAAGGAGACTTACGAGTCCTGGAACCGTGTCATACAGAAGGCGGATTTACACTTGCTGGAATCACAGATACCGGATACCAAACGCTACAACAAGGAGTTGAGTTCTTTGAAGAACAGTATCTTCCGTTCCACATTGTTCCCTCCCGACAACCGCCAGATAAAAGGTTCGGGCCTCTGTGAACTGGTAGACGAGTTATGTGCCGTGACGCATCTGGGTGATTGTCATTCCTTATAACAAGAGGAACCATGGATAACGGAAAGAAGAAGTTTGATCCCCGGAGTATCGATGAGAAGGCTATATTGGATATTGTAGCCCGGAAAGGGACGATACGGCTGGAATCCCCTGCAACGGCTGCGTCCCGGAAAGCGGAGGATACGGAAGAGGAGATTGCCGGGAGCAATGAAGCTCCGGTCTTTACCACCGGGGACATCAATGCTTACAGGGCGTCCTTTCTGAATACGACCAGATCCAAATCCCGTAAATCATTGCATATTGATGCCGGGCTGCACCGCCGTATCTCTTCCCTGGTATGGGCGGTCGGGCGTGGGGAAGTGACCGTAGCCGGTTTTGTGAACCAGGTGCTGGCGCATCATTTCGAAGAGCACGGCGAATTGATAAACGCCGTGCTGGAAAAATATTACCAATCGCTAAAATCATAAGGACATGGAATACCTTTTTATTATCCTGTTCCTTTATGCCTCTTACCTGAGTATTGAAAAGTATGTCCATACGGGCGGCATTTTCACATGGAGAGGCAGGAAAGACAGGAAGGAACGTCCGACCGCACCTGCCACAAATCATCCGGAAATCCCCGTGTCCGGGGCGGAGATCATAGGCAAAAGCCGGTACCGGATGCGACAACCACTGACAATAGATGACAATAACGGACAGCTTGAACCGGGCATGGAAAAGAGTGGTACCTTTACTCCCGAAAAGGATACAGGGCCGGTTCTCCGGGCGCACGAGCCCCTTGACAAGCATACGAAATTCCCTGAAGTTCCGGTTTCTTTTCAAAGGCTGAATTATCCTGAAACCGACTATATGCAGGAGGCTTCCCCTGCTTCCGGTAAAGAAAAAGAAGAGATACCCGAACGCTATGAGATTACGGGATACGTACAGCGGAGCAATCCCCACCGGGCAACCGGTGTCACCTTTGACGATATGGATATGATTGAGAAAGCAATGGCATCGGACAAGCTTACGGAAACGGAACAGAAACAGGCCCGGCAGACTTTCCGGAAGCTGGAAGGCACGAACATGGAAAGGGTGCTACAGGCGAGTGTCCTGGGAAGCAGCGATAAACTCAAACGGTATATGCGCTTGTATATGGATAAGGGCGAGCCTCATTTATTGACAGGAAAAAACAAGGATGACATTCTCCGGGAATTTGATATTACCGAGCATGTGCCTACAATAGATAGAAAATAAGTAATGAGCAAGAGACCGTATTTTGATTCCGGATGATCCGGGTGTTGTGAGCTTTTAAAATGAAGTGTATAATTTTTAAAACGAACAAGCATGAGAGATTTCTTCGATTCCGGTTGATTCGGGAATAGTGAGTTTTTGAAACGTAGTATATAACCCTTTAAAAAAGTAGATATGACAGGCTTCTATGATTCCGGTTGATTCTTTCCCTATACCGGAGCGAACATTCAAAACAAGTAATTAACCTTTTAAAAACGGAGGTATCTATGATTGGTTACTATGATTCAGGTTGATTCTAAAAAGACATCGTGGTTGCAAGCAGTGGACCGCAGGAAGTTTCCTGCGGTTCATTTGAAACAAGTTTTTTATTCACATTTAATTCGTAGATTGTATATGAAAAGACATTTTAAAAAGACGGCTGTACTTATCGCATGAATAGCTGTTTCCACCCTGAGTGCCTATGCCGAAGGGAACGGAAGTGCCGGTATCACAAAGGCCACATCCATGCTTTCCAGCTATTTTGATCCCGCCACGAAGTTGATATATGCCGCAGGAGCCATCGTCGGGTTAATCGGAGCGATAAAAGTTTATTCCAAGTTCTCATCAGGCGACCCCGATACCGGAAAAACCGCCGGCTCCTGGTTTGGAGCCTGTGTTTTCCTGATTGTCGCAGCGACCGTCCTGCGTTCTTTCTTCCTGTAATATAGACGGTTATGGAATACAATATCAACAAAGGAATCGGACGTAGCGTGGAGTTTAACGGCTTGCAGGTACAATATTTGTACTTCTTTGCAGGCGGCTTGCTTGCCATCTTCCTGTTGTTCGTCATCTTCTATATGATTGGTATTGACCGGTGGTTCTGTATCGGCTTCGGTGTCCTCTCCGCTTTCGGGCTGATCTTCGGGGTGTTCCACCTGAACAAGAAGTACGGTCCCAATGGCTTGATGAAGCTGGCAGCTGTCAAATACCACCCGTTCTATATCATCAATCGCAAACGTATATCTTCCTTATTTAAAAAACGCATTCATGAGAAATATATTAAAAGCCGCAACGCTGGAAAGTAAGTTTCCAATCCTGTCCGTGGAGGAAGGGTGCATTCTCTCCAAAGACGCGGACGTGACCATCGGCTTCAAGGTCTTTCTTCCGGAGCTGTTCACGGTCACTTCCGCAGATTATGCATCCATGCACGGCACATGAACAAAGGCAGTCAAGGTACTGCCGAATTATACGATAGTACACCGGCAGGACTGGTTCCTGAAAGAGAATTATAAGGCCGGCACGCAGAAAGACGAGATGAGCTTTCTGGACCGCAGCTTCGAACTTCATTTCAATGAACGGCCTTTCCTGAATCATTTTTCCTATCTCTTCATCACCAAGACCACCAAAGAGCGCAGCCGCAAAGAGAGTAATTTCTCCATCCTCTGCCGGGGGAATATCATTCCGAAGGAGATCCGGGACAAGGATACGGTCAGCCGCTTTCTGGAGAGCGTCGACCAGTTCGAGCGTATCCTGAACGACTCGGCCTTTATCCGCCTGGAACGGCTGACCACCGATGAGATTGTCGGCACGCCGCAACAGGCCGGATTGATTGAGAAATACTTCTCTCTTTCACAGCAGGACACGACCACATTGCAGGACATCCGGATGAGCGCGTCCAAGATGCGCATCGGGGACAATATTCTCTGCGTGCATACGCTCTCCGATGTGGATGATCTTCCCGGCAGTGTCCAGACGGATACCCGGTATGAAAAATACTCCACCGACCGCAGTGACTGCCGTCTGAGCTTTGCCGCTCCGGTAGGTCTGATGCTCTCCTGTGACCACATTTACAACCAGTTCCTGTTCATAGACGATTCGGCGGAAATCCTGCAACGCTTTGAGAAGACGGCACGCAACATGCATTCGCTCTCCAAATACAGCCGTGCCAACCAGCTCAACAAGCAGTGGATCGATGGCTATCTGGACGAGGCGCATTCTTTCGGGCTGACCGCTATCCGTTGCCATTGCAATGTCATGACATGGTCGGACAGCCGGGAGAAACTGAAGGTGATAAAGAACGATACCGGTTCGGCTCTGGCACTGATGGGATGCAAGCCCCGTTACAATACCATTGACGCGCCTACCCTGTACTGGGCGGGTATTCCCGGTGGTGAGGGTGATTTTCCTGCCGAGGAGTCCTTTTATACTTTCATCGAGCAGGGAGTCTGCTTCTTTACCGGAGAGACGAACTATGCGGATTCCCTGTCGCCTTTCGGCATCAAGATGGCAGACCGGACCAACGGGAAACCGCTGCATCTGGACATCTCGGACGAGCCGATGCGCCGGGGCATTATTACCAACCGTAACAAATTGGTCATCGGGCCTTCCGGTTCTGGCAAATCATTCTTCATGAACCATCTTGTCCGCCAGTATTGGGAACAGAATACCCATATCATATTGATTGATATCGGGAACAGTTACAAGGGGTTATGCGACCTGATCCACCAGCGTACAAATGGGGAGGATGGCGTGTATTATACCTATAGCGAAAAACACCCGATAGCTTTCAATCCTTTTTTCACCGAAGATAAGGTCTTTGACCTGGAGAAGAAAGAGTCCATTAAGACACTGATTATGTCACTCTGGAAAAGGGATACGGAAGTCATCACCCGTGCCGAGGAGGTGGCCCTTTCAATGGCTGTCAACCTGTATATCGAAGAGATAAAAAAGGACAAGGGACCGGTCCCTTCCTTCAATACCTTTTACGAATTCGTACAGGGGGATTTCCGGGAGATACTGGAAGAGAAGCACTACCGGGAGAAGGATTTCGACCTCACTAATTTTCTCAATGTACTGGCTCCCTATTACCGTGGCGGTGAATATGATTATCTACTGAACTCGGACGAACAGCTCGACCTCTTGAACAAGCGTTTTGTGGTATTTGAAATTGACGAAATTAAGGAGCACAAAATTCTTTTTCCGGTGGTAACGGTTATCATTATGGAGGCTTTTATCAACAAAATGAGACGGTTACACGGGGTTCGGAAGATGATAGTTGTGGAGGAGGCTTGGAAGGCAATCGCCCGTGAAGGTATGGCAGATTATATTAAATTTTTGTACAAAACTGTCCGTAAATACTTCGGAGAAGCCGTGGTTGTTACCCAGGAGCTGGATGACATCGTGTCAAGTCCCATTATCAAGGATACCATCGTCAACAATGCCGATTGTAAGATTTTGCTGGACCAGAGGAAGTATATCAACAAGTTTGATTCCGTGCAATCCCTGCTCGGATTGACCGACAAGGAGAAAGGGCAGATTCTGTCCATCAACCAGGCCAATGACCCGGCAAGGAAATATAAGGAGGTTTGAATTGGCCTGGGTGGGGTCCGGTCTGCCGTCTATGCCACAGAAACATCTGTCGAGGAGTATCTGACCTATACGACTGAGGAAACAGAAAAGCTGGAAGTCACACAGATGACTGAGAAGCTGGGAGGCAATCTGGAGCAGGCCATCCGTATGCTGGCAAGTGAGAAGAAAAAGAAAAAATAAACGGTTAAAATTAAGAAGTAATGAAAAAGAAAATTTTAAGCAGGTTGCTTGTCCTGTCGGCTTTTATTGTGCCGGTAAGCGTGCAGGCGCAGTGGGTGGTGTCCGATCCGGGAAATCTTGTACAGGGCATTGTGAACAGTGTGAATGAGATGGTGGAAACCTCCCAAACGGCACAGAACGCCCTTTCTACATGGAAGGAAACCTCGAAGATATTCGAACAGGGACGGGAGTATTACGAGAAGCTGCGCAAGGTGAACGACCTGATCAGCGGCAGCGAGAAGGTCAAAGAGTCCGTGCTGATGCTCAGCGACATCTCTGAAATCTACGTGAAGAATTACGGCAGAATGCTGACCGACAAGAATTTCACCCAGCGGGAGCTGAATGCGATTTCAGCCGGTTATAATACGATCATGAAAAAGAGCAGCCGCTCCATTGCCGAACTGAAGAATATCATCAATCCCACCGGTATGTCCATAAACGATAAGGAGCGTATCGACCTGGTGAACCGGGTATATGGGGAAATGACGCATTACAAGAAGCTTGCGAATTATTATACCCGCAAGAACCTGCATGTGTCCTACCTGCGTGCCAAACAGAAAAATGAACAACAGCAGG
>ERZ827156.936-NODE-936-length-37995-cov-22.776067_pt1 | contig 37995 bp, 39 predicted proteins | sample MGYA00519919_ERZ827156 | MGnify/ENA primary metagenome ERZ827156 (study PRJEB31778, sample SAMEA3449269) | human gut metagenome | biome: human gut; feature: human-associated habitat; material: faeces | place: United Kingdom | collected 2010/2012 ...
TATTCCCGTATTTCGAGAAGAAAAAGCAAATTGGTTTTGAGAGGACTATAAATTCCAGTTTAACGAACAGGAGATGATGAACGCATGAAAATCCTACATGAACTTTCTTGGCTATGGGAAACGCTGGGCATTGCACTTGTGGCTGCGGCTGTCTGCGTGGCTTGCGCTGCGCTGATTGGCAAGGCAGCAAAGAAGAAACTCAGCAAAAAGTTGTTGGCGGTCATAGGGGCTGCGGCATTTGTGGGCGCGATTCTGGCGGTCATACTGATTGCCCGGACACCGATGCCGCTTTGATAAGACGGAGGCTTTTACTATGGATAATGGAAGTTATTCGATCATATTCAGCAGCTTGACCGGTAACACGAGGCAACTTGCCGAGACAATTCGCGTAGTGCTTCCGGCAGAAGACTGTGACTATTTCGGTGCGCCGGAAACGGCGGAATTGCACTCTGGAATGCTCTATGTCGGCTTTTGGACGGATAAGGGCAATGCGGACAGTGCCGCCTTGGGGCTGCTGTCAAAGCTGAGAAACAAAAAGATTTTTCTGTTCGGGACGGCGGGCTTCGGCGGCAGTGCGGCATATTTCCAGAAGATCCTTGATCACGTCAAGCAGTCTGTTGACCCAAGCAATACTGTGGTCGGAGAATATATGTGTCAGGGGAAAATGCCGCAGTCTGTACGGGATCGCTATATGAAAATGAAGGCACAGCCGGAGCATTCGGCAAATATTGATGCGTTGATTAAAAACTTTGACCGTGCGATTTCCCATCCGGATGAGGACGATTTAGAAAGACTTAGAAAAATCATTTTGGGGTGACAGCTTTGACAGGAGAAATAGAAAAATGGTTGTACTTACCGAGCAGATAGAGATTCCGGCTTTCTATGAGAAAATGGAGGCATGGGCTGCTAACTTTGAGGAAGAGTTTGTGAAATGGAGTCCCTACCACATCGAATGCAATCTCTATAACGGGAACTATCACGCAGGAAGCAAGGTTCGCTTCCGCGAGATCGTCATGGGGCTGGACTACGATGTGACCGGCACGATTACGGAATGCGAACAGGATAAGAACCACTTCCGCATTGTATTCCAGAGCGACAAGAAAACGGCGTTCATCACCTTTGAAGGGAAAAGAACCGAAACCGGGTGCCATTTCTCTCACACCGAGGCTTTCGGCATGACCACGCCGGTAATTGGGGCGATCATGAACTTCCTGATCTTCAAGGTGTTTTTCAGGAAAAAGGCAAACTGGCAGCTTATCCGGGACGATATGATTCTGGATAACAGGTATTTATACGACATTCTGACCGAAGGAAAATACCCGGAACGAATCCCGCTGGACAAGCTGCTGACCGGCGCGACGTAACCGAATGGGATGGCTTGATTATGCCGCTTCGAATCGTCAAAAATGACATCACAAAAATGAAGGTGGATGCTATCGTCAACGCTGCCAACGAGTCGCTGCTGGGTGGCGGCGGTGTGGACGGCTGCATTCATCGTGCCGCTGGATCGGAGCTGCTGGCAGAATATGAAACGCTCCATGGCTGCTTTGCAGAACAGGAATTATCTTGTACTTGAGATCGCTGTGTGGTACTATATGCTATTATTGTTCACGATGGGAGAAATTATATGTTCTTTACGATGGATGAGGTAGCACTTATTGACGGCCTTATCGCCACCTACTTTGCTGCAGATTCCGTATCTGAAAGTGTGCGGGTTCGATATTATGAAACGCATCAACACCTCCAAGACAACCGAACCGATTATGTGGATTTGAGGAACATAAAGGAGGCCCTTTTCTTTTTGGCTCCGTTATTTCATGGGAGTATCCAATTTGAAAAGGATATTTGGTCAGTCATTGCAAAGACGCAGAGATTATTAAAAGAGAGCAGCCCTGTTGCAGAGTAAACTGCAGCAGGGCTGTTTCTTTTTCTTCCTATCTTCCTGCATAGTCAATCGTTGGAAGATTTTTATCCCGTTAGGGTGGTCAAAAGGCCCTCTTTTTCTACATTTATTCTGAAGAGCTCTTTAGTTTATGTAGAAGGAGGTCTACATGCTGAATTCGAAGTCTGGGAATATTCAGACACGGCATATGCAATGGAAAACGCACATAGAGTTAAGCATCAAACGCTCTGGAAAGGAGGGCAACAATGGAAGTATTTCTAATCTATCCCAAGTCAGAGCAAGCACAAAAGGAACTTGCCCATGAACTTGCAAAATTTCATGCAGAGCAGGCACTGAAGAACATCTTGAAGTTGCCCTGTTCCACGGAGCAAAAGTTAGAGCTGGTAGATGCAGTAGTGAAGCATTTGAAAGAACAAGCATGATAAATCCACAGGGTTCTCATGAACGCTGACCTGATAGAAAACCGAGCAGACTGATTATCAAGACCAGTCTGCTCGGTTATTCTGTATACGACAGTCACGCAGTACATTCTCATCGCAGTTAAGAGCATTTACCCTCTATTTGAAGTACTTCTCCCAAGTGGATTTGAAAAGTTGTTTTCTGTTCTGCTCCCATTGTTTGAGGTTGCAAAGGCTGATGCCTAGCCTATCAGCATACTCTCTTTGCGTTAGGCCAAGCTTCATTCGAATTGCCTTGATCTGCTTACCCTGGCCGTTTCTCAGAAAGAGATTGTAGTCATCCAGAAGTCTTTCGACTGGAACCTCGAAAAGCTGCGCGATTTTCTCCATGTGCTTTGGAGAGTAAAAGTCCTTTCCATATTCTTCATAATGAATATAAGTACTACGGTATATACCGGCGTAGTCAGCTACGTCTCTCTGCCGCAAGCCTTTCTGGTATCGAAGCCAGCGGAGCTTGTCCGCTGTTTCAGTGATTTCGGAGAAGTCCGAGAACTGCAGATTGAACTTTTCTGCATCCTGAAACTTGTGCGGCAGTATCACCGGAAATTGAAGAATTTGTAGCGGGGCTACTTTTACTGAACCTGATATATTGGAAATTAGAATGTAGCAGCGGACTTCCACTTGCGCCAGCAGGCGCCATTTTGCACCAAAAGGTGCCTGTTTTGCTACTTCATCCTCCGATAGTTCCGCTATGTGAGGATAGTATTCTCGATACATCTGCTGGCGTAGGTGGCCAGTTTGATGCCCTTGTCCGGGCGGAAGGTGTTCACCGCCTTGATGAGCCCGATGGTGCCGATGGAGATCAGGTCCTCCTGGTCGGCAGACTGGGTGTAGTACTTCTTCAGAATGTGGGACACCAGCCGCAGATTGTGTTCTACCAACAGATTCCGGGCTTCCAGGTCTCCGGCGGCGCACCGCTCCAGATAGAGCCGTTCCTTCTCCGGCGGCAGCGGCTTGGGGAAAGAACCGCTTCCTCCGGACAGATGCAGGGACAGAAAAAGGCTGTTGCAAAGCAGCAGCAGCGCGGCAGACAGCATAGACATCGCTCCTTTCACCCCACCCTATGCCTGCCGGGAATGTCCCTATTCCGGTCGGACAAATGGCTTTTTTCTCCGTTCGGACCGAGAAAAGGAAGTTGACTGCAACATGGAAAGAGCAAGAAAGCATGAGAAAAGCGTGAGAATGAAGCGCAAAGGGGCCGCGTGAGCGGTCCCTTTGCGTAATGGATCGGTCGTGCCGCCCTGTGCTACCCAACAATTTTAGTCAGAGCCGCAGCGATCGCTTCAACGTCCGTTTCTGAATTGTATCTGCCGAGCGAAATACGAACAGTCCCCTTAGCATGATCTTCATCCAACCCAATGGCTTTCAGTACATGGGATATTTCTGTGTTTACGCTGTCGCAGGCGGAACCGGTCGAAATACTAATGCCCATGAGGTCCATGCGGTGTAGGATCGCTTCGCCGTCTTGCCCTGGAAAAGACAGGCTTAAAAGCCCTGGAAGGCTGCTTGCGCCGCCATTGCGTTTATAGGGGATGCCTGCTGTATCAAGATGTGATAAAAGCTGTTGTTCCAAGTTCAGAATGTGCAGTTGATGCTGCTGAAGGAGATCGCAGTTCCGCTTCAGCGCAGCTGCCATTCCAACGATAGATGCCACATTCTCGGTACCGGCGCGATGAGCGTTTTCCTGCGCGCCGCCATCGGCGTAGGGTATCAGCTCGATACCGCTCCGGATATAGAGGAAGCCAATGCCTTTCGGCCCGTTGAATTTATGCGCGGAAGCAGACAGAAAATCGATGCCCAGCTCTTGGACGTTGATCTTGACGTGCCCAACAGCTTGTACCGCATCTGTGTGGAAAAGCGCGCCATGGGCGTGAGCGATCTCACAGAGCCTTCTGATGGGCTGAATGGTCCCGATCTCGTTGTTGGCGAACATCACTGAAACCAGTCGTGTGCAGTCGGTGATGTTCTCTTCTAAGAGAGCGGGCGTAATATACCCATCATTGGAAGGCGATATATAGGTTACCGGGAATCCAAGCCGCTGGATCGCGGTGCAGGAATGCAATACGGCGTGGTGCTCAAAAGCGGAGGTGATCATAGTGCGCTTTCCCAGGTCAGAAAAGGCAGAGCTTTTGATGACCCAGTTGTCGCTCTCGGTACCGCCGGAGGTGAAGTATATCTCCTCTGGCGATGCGCCAATACACTCTGCGATGGTCGCTCTTGCCTCTGCCAGCGCCCTTTTTGGCTTTCTGGAAAAGGTGTACGGCTGCGAGGCGTTTCCGTACTCTTCGAGAAGCCACGGGGTCATGGCTTCAAGCGCGGCACTGTCCAATCTGGTCGTTGCCGCGTTGTCGGCATAAATAAATTGTCTCATAAATCGCCCTCATGTAAAGAGAGTACAGCCCTCTTCTTTAAACTCCTCGATTTTTTCAAGCAGGTCGTCCACCGTGCAGTCTAAAAACTCTGCCAGACAATCCATACAGTAGAATTTGGCGATGTCTTTTCCAAGCAACTTTTTGTTGATGCCTACGGTGTCTTTATCAAGGGGCCGCTTACCGCAGGCGACACATTCTTTAGCCATTATTCTCTCACCGTTAAGACCGGAACATCCTTTCCCTTATATTCGCTATCGATCATGCCCTGCTGGAGCTTGATGATACGGCGCATCTTTGTGGCGGGCAGCAAGCAATAATCACGGAAGGCCGCCCTGTCAACATCGGATTCGCTTCGGACAAATGGAAACAGCAGCTTTAAATATGCAGTTGCCATCTTCTTGATCGCTTCCGTATCGCGAGTATCCGCGTGCGCCGGGACGCGGGTGATCTTTTCTACGATAGTGCGATAGCTCATGTCATTTCTGAGTTCATGAAGGATAGAGCAGAAGTATTCCGAGTTCAAAGCCCAGCCGGTGAGCTTTAGGTCATCGTTCATTCTGGGGATATCCCAGCCTTTTATGAAGCCGTGGATGCGGTCAAGAAGGGCAGTCTCCTGAAACAAGGTCGGGAGTTCACCGAGCATGTATTCATATTCGTTCATCCGCTCTTCCTGGATGTTGCCAAGAAAGACAACTCCGGCATCGGACTCGCCGGTATAGCCGTTGGAATTAAAGGTGCCGTATTCGAGATAGCCCTGCAGAATGGAGCGCATCTCATTCTCGTCTCCAAAGTTTACCAGTTTCACCTCATCAATGGCGACATAGTCGGGGCCGCAAATATAGCCGGGTTTTCTCCTATTGGCATCGTAGAACATTTTAGAGCGAGTTACTTTGCCGCCATCCGTCAGCAAGCCGTTCTTGCTGATGTGCCCGAATACATAGCTCTTTCCGGTACCCTTCGGCGCAAGCTCGATAAGATTCACGCGCTTCTCTACAAAAGGAAGCAATCTTGTGAGCATAGTAAGTTTTTGAAGCTCTGTTTCATATCCGTCCGCATTATAGTCGATAGCGCCGAGAAGGACATCGATCCACTCTATATCCCAGGTATTCAACACCCAGAGCGTCAAAGAAAAATGCGCGTGCGTTCGTTGCATCAAGCGTATCGACGATGGATGCGCGTGGCTTCAATGCTGAAACGAAATCCATCTTTGTGGACTGTTCATCCACAACGGCTTCGAAAGCGGGCAGTATCCTGTTTATAACCTTTTGGTACTTATAACACGCAAAATAGTGGTCCAGAAGCTCGCTATGAAAGCGAAAGCTGGATAGATAGCCGGCCAGATCGGGATAGACTGTCTTTAGAATGGAGCACAGCTCTTCAGAAGTGTAGTTTGCGCCATACGTGTCCAGCCAGGCGATGACCCGTTCTTTTTCGGGCTGTGTCAGATCGGTCAGGTAGTAAATAGCATCTTCGCCTTTGACCGAAAGCACTTTGCAGAAGTCGACGATTTCCGGGAGGGCGTCCGTAAGCCCTCGGATCAGCGCTTTTCGCTGTCTGTACAGGCTTTCAAATTCTGGGCTGCCCCTGTCCACGGTAAGGATGGTCCGGAAGATCGACCTGAGGAGTTCTGGGGAGGCGGACGTGTTGTTTACGGCCAGCTGAAGGTACTCGTTATCACTGGACCCGAAGATAGAGAGCGCGATGAAATAGAGCCATTTCTCCTGCTGATCAAAGGAGGGGTAATCGATAATCACGCGCGCCAGGTCGTGCGCGGAGCCAAAGTGCTCCGCGGCGATAGTGCTCCAATTGCCGTGGGGGCCCATGAGCTGAAGGGCATGGGCCCACTGGTCTGCCTCGCCGAAGTGCTGCGGTACGACGCAGGTCTGGGGGTCCCTGTCGCAGAGAATGTCGTATCCGTTGGTGAGTTGGGTGATACGGCAGACGGACTTCGGGAAAAAGCTCTTGTCGACAGCCGTCGCGATGTAGGCGGTGGCATCAGTACAGGTTTCCAAGGCGTATCCGGCTTTTTGAATGCCGCAGTAAGAGTGGGGAAATGCATCAGATAAAGCGGGCGAGATGAAGCAGATGCTGCACATATCGTCTGGCGTTCCGTCAACGATGACGAGTCTGCCGCTCTCCGCGATACGAGGATCCGAAAAACGCAGGTGATCCCTGCACTGATAGGTGAGGAGCACAACGTGGCCGGATACGTTGGCCGTAGCGATGGCGTGCAGCACGTTTTTGGCTGTTGTCTCGCCAAAGAGCTTCAAAAAACCGGTGACATTGCAGAGAAAGACATTTCCGCTGCTGCTTGAAATGGCGGCATATAACTCGTCCAGTTTCAAAACGCCGTCCCTCCCGCAAAACTGCTCTGCGGGAAGGAACCGGTTTTCTCCGATCTTGAAGAAGTCTGTGATATCGGCCAGGTCCGCCTTTGTCGGTATGTCCACGATCAAAGGCTGCTTTTTCGCTGACCGCAGATAGTTCTGCACTCGGATTTTGGCATTGTTCAGATCCATATCATGACCTCCAGATCATTTTTGCCCTTTCATGATCTCCACGCCGACTGTGATGTTGTCCTCGATCAGCCTCTTTAGGTATTCCTTCACCTGCTCTGCGGGCATATCATCGATGACCTTCTTTGCCTTGCCATAGCCGGAACCGATGTATTTTGCCTGCGCCATGGTTTTGATCTTTCCTGTGACTTCTTTGCTGCCCAGCCAATGGAATGGCGCCTCAGACGCGTGACTGCAAAGGTACGCTTTTACCTCATCCACATTTTCGAAGAGGATGGAGCAATCGCCGAGGAAGACATCTCTGAACGCTGCGTCACGTGCGATTTCGCTGTTCAGATCGTCCACATAAGACATCTTGCTGATATAGTCCTCGGCGGCTGCGATGGCATCTTCGTCTCTGGTTTTGACATTGATCACATCGAAAGCCTTTCTTGCGATGGAGACCTCTGCGTCCGGGACCATTGCGAGGATAGGCATACTATACTTGTTAGACCATGCAAGCGGTGAATCTGTACCGGTCAAGTCGCTCCATTTCTTCCTGAGCTGTGTATATTTCAGACCGTTCTTGTATGAGGTGACGGCCTTTTGAACCTTATCGGTATACTTGTCCGGCTCAAGAAGATAAGAATGGCCGAATCCGTATGTATCATCTTCAAGAATAGCCGCTATATCATCCTCTGTAAGGTCATCCAGGTAGAAACTGCACGCTTTCATAAACAGGGTGCTCTGGCTGCCCATAAATTGTTTGAAATTTTCGGTGTTGTCGCGGAGAAGGGTGAGAAATGCTTGCTTTTGGGAATCAAGAAGCGTTTTCTGCTTATAGAGATGATACAGCATTTCGTAGAAGGTCTTGCTGTCACCGAGGTCATTTTTGATGACGGAGTATGCCAGACGGATCTGACCGAGCTTATCCACCCATGAATGGATGGTGTCCGCATAGGTCGTATTTTTGGTCAGGATCATGTTGCTGACTTCGATGGTCTCGTATTCGCAGATCAGTTCATCGATCTTGGCATTTGCGGTGTCGATATTCCACACCCAGTTTGCGGCATCGGAATTGAACTTGTATTGCAGCTGGTTAATGTATTGCCCTCCGTCATTGATCCTTGCTGCGATAGAGGGAAGTTCGCCGCCTTTGTACACTTTCAGGTATTCGAGCATTCCGCGCTTGCAGGTATCTTTTGTGAAGACGGACTTCAGGTCATCCGCCGCATCTTTGTTATCAAGGCAGAGAAGGCCGATGGCGAGTGCAATATCGTTGTCCGACTTCTCACCGCCCATATTCTTGTTGTTGGCGATCCCACAATAGTTGTCAATCAAGGTGGAGACAATATCCTGGCTGGTCTTGAAGGGAATGCCGTCAAGAACGTATTTGATCGCCCAGATGGGGAAGGAGAGACTCTTCATCTGCTCGCGGATGCGGGACCGTGTTTCTGTGATAGAAACGCAGTACATCTCCGGAATGCCGAAGGCGGTGGAGGTAGCTCTGTTGAAAGCGCGTTCCGCATCCGTCAGTGTAACGATGTATTTATCCTTGTAGCGCTTATCGGGGGTGTTGTCCTGCTTGATGATCTCGGAGATCATGCCGGCGAGCCGTTCCGTGCTGAGGGGGACGGTGGTGAGGTCGTCACTGTAGGAATAGGTGCTGTTTGCATATTCCTTCAGAACAAAGCCGAGAACAAATGCGGTGAGGTTGCAGGGCATAAATCCATACGGTGCGGCCTTCAGCGTTTCATAGATGGAAGCAATGGAGATCCGGTCACTTTTTGCGAAAGCGGCCTCAACGAGGTCCACAACAACCCTCTTGAGCTCAGCAATGTAGGTGTGAGAGGACTTCCAATATTCGGAGACTCTCCATGCACCCTTTAGGGCGGTTTCAAGCTTGGTCGCCTCGTTTCCGGAGCGGAATGTGCCCTTGGTCTCTTCGGTGATGCCGCAGACCGCGCCGGCAGTAAGAGAGTTCGCGTCGAACATGGTGTTCAGCACATTCGTATAGGCGCCCTCAAGACACCGGGGATAGTGGCACTTATCGATGTCCAGCAGCTTGACGAAGAGATCCTGCATATTGGCCACGCGCTCACCGTTCGGCGTATACCGGGAGTATACGTAAAATGAGCCGTTTTTAATGCGCTTTGCCCAGTCAGAAAGCGTTTGGATGGCATACCCTTCGTGGGTCTTACGCATGTTGATATCGCCATTTCCTATCGCCAGCGACAGTGCGTAGTTTTCAATAAAATCCGAGTATTCACTATCGCCGAGGAGACAGGAGGAACTATCGATCACGATCACATCGGAATTCGGATCCTTGGCAAAAAAGCTTTCGATCTTCCGCTTCAGGGCAGCACCCTCGGCGAGATCTCTGGCGATAGTAGCGATGGCATACAACTTGCCGCTGTTGTCGGGCTCATTGGCCTTTTTGATCTCGTTGTCAAAGTCGGAGATCGTCGCATATGCCAGCGAGTAGCGAAGTTTTAATGCGCCGGAAAACTCGATCGTGCTGCGCAGGTTGCTGCCGGTCATAAAGGTCAGGTCCTTGGTGGATCGCGCCTTTGCCTGTTCAAGGAAGGGGCCGGGATCCACAGCGGGGCCCATGTTTTTGCAGCAGTAGGAGAACACATTGCCCGTAAGAGGTGTTCTGGTCACAACATGGTCATTCAAAAGCTTTTTTGCGATATTGGAAGCACTGGAGGCAAGGTCAGTCCCCTCAAACGCCAGTTCCAAGTTACCGTCGTTGGGAAGGAAAATGTCGCGGTTGCCGGACATCCTTTCGGATATGGCCTGAAGCAGGAGGATGACCTTGAGAACGCGTTTTTCTTCATCAAGGAGGTCTTTATCCAATTTCGGAGTGTAGCAGCTTAAGACTTCTCTGATGCCGGATGCAAGTTTTTGGCTGCCAGTTTCATAGAAGAAATTCCAAAGCAGGTCTACCGTAACAAAGGGGTTCTTTGAATCAAAATCGTAGTTATCGATAAACCATTGAAAAGCCTTTACATCGTTACCCTCGTCGTTCTTGATGAAAGTGAACATGCTGCGGGCAGTAGAAGCGTAGTAAATAGAGATGTGCTGCAAGATCAGAGCCGCGTATGGATGGATAGGAAGGACGTTGTTCAGATCTGTATCTGTGAGGTTGATCGCCTTTCCAACGGTGATACGGCTATTTGCGGTGCGCGTTTCAAGGATGCGCCTGTTTTTCTCCCATTTGGCAGCCTTCTCGGGGTCATCGGTGATCTTCATGGCCTCGTGCATGAGCTGGAAGGCGATGTTTTCAGGGAGGGAAATGTGGATCGGAGAGACAAAGCGGTCAAGGATCTTTTTCTTGTCCGGGTCATCGTCGGAGAAATATCCCTCAGCTTTATGCGTGACGATCAGCAGGCAGAACGGCGCAGTGGCCGCGAGTTCTGCGACCTGCTGGAGGCCGGTCAGGTGGTGCATGTTGTTCTCGAAGTACTCGGAAAATTCGTCCCAGATGAATACCAATTCCTTAAGACCGTTTTCTTCGATCACTTCTCGGATCCAACCGCAAAGTTCTTCCGTGTTCATGGAGAAGCCGCCCTTAACGGCGGGCACTTTGAACACCTTGGCGATCAAGGCGTGAAGGGCATTGCCTTCATACTCGTTCAGCTTTCTCAGAATGTCAGCCGCAGTGTCCCCACCCAGAGCGGTCTTGTACCTTCCGTTGGCGTAAATGTCAAAGCTCTGCTTGTTTTCTTCATCCTCAAAATACCGGATCAGGGAGTTTTTAAGAGAGGCATTGGCGGCGTTTTCGATGCCGGCTTCCTGAAGAGCCTTTTCTATCCCCTCCTGAATAGCAACGACAAGGTCTGTATCGCTTTTGATGTCAGAAGAGCCGTAGCGGTGACACACGAGGATTTTTCCTTCGTCCTTCTGGGTGATCAGCCGCTTGCAGAGGAAGGAGTCCAGACCGTACTGTTCAAAATAGGCGATGGTCTCTTCGTCAGTTGCGTCGATCAGCTTTTTCAAAGTGAGTACAGCGTGCGACTTGCCGGTGCCGTAGGCGCCGTCGACCCACATGGATAGTCTTTGCTTACGCTCGAGAACGTCTGCTGTGGCATTCAGAAGCTGGACAAAAGAGGGGTGTGGATAGAATTTCTTCCACAGGTCAGGCTTGCTCTCGATGATCTGTTTGTCCACCTGCGGAAAATATTCTGGGTCAATATTGAAGTAGTCTCTGTAGCTCATTCTTTTTCCCCCATTAGAATAGTTTGATCAAGATGTCATCGGCGCTCATGTCGCTCTTCAGCGTGATATTATCCAGCCCCAGTGTAAATCTCGCTTCGATCAGATCGGGATAGTTGAAGGTAAGACCATTCAGGATCTTCTCCATGATCTCACGGTCCAGACCGAAGATCTGCGTCGGGCTGACAGCATCGCTTTCGATGGACGTGTCCAGCAGTCGCGTCAAAGTAAACTGCTTGTAATTGCCGCATTTTTCGGCGAATTTATACAGAGAGTACAGGATGACTCTCTCGTCGGGAGTGCGCCACGGGGTTCTGTAAATAGAGAGGAGCCGTTTCTTCACGTCGCCTGTCTTGGTCACTTTTTCCTCGATTTCAGGAGTGCCGAAACCTATCGAGTTCAGCGGTTTTGTTGTGTCAAGGATGACCTTGAAGCCGTTCCAAAACTCGCCGATAGCCTTGTCGGTCACGTTTTCCTGTTGGAGACGGAGTGCGACGGATTCGGCAGAGACGCGCTCAAAGAAGGGGATGTTTTTTATGTACCAGCCGTATTGAGAAGTATAGGCTAAGTTGCAGAGCATGATCGCCCACGGCAATTCGGTATCCATGTCATACCCGAATACTACCTCGCCTATAGGCGTGATCTGTTTTTTCCTCACGATGCCTGCGTCTGACATGAATCCGAACATCACATCCGTTTTCCTGTTGCCAGGCTCAAAGGCGTGATCGTGAGCATAGTTCTCTATCCAATTGGCATCGATCCCGACGCTTAGATACTTGTTGATCCCGGTTAGCTTCTTCATGACTTTGCTCCCTTTGATCGAATTGTACAGCAGGCACCCATATGGGATAGTCAGGCATTCATGGCACCGGATACAATGCTCTGAAATGGTCACCCGTCCATTGTCCATGTTGATGTTGCGGTAAGGACATTCCGCCTCGCAGGTGCCGCATCGTATGCAGTACTGCGATTTGGCGAGTATGCTCCTGAAGAACGAAATGAATTCGATGGCATTTTTCGTCTTATATTCGTTCTCTATTTTCATGATATCGAGTCCGTGAGTGCGCTCTATATGGCATCTCCGCACAACACCGCTGTACTCCAGCAGAAACTCGCTCTCGTTGATCTCCTGTAAGTTGCCAATGGTCTTGTACCACTCTTTCCAGGCGGGGTCGAGATCGATAACACTGAATTCAAGATAGCCTTTCTTTTCCTCATACGTAAAGCGTTCGTCTTCGCTGTATTTGAGCTCGCGACCGCTTAGACGAGTCTTCCAGCCGCCGACCTCCATAAAACGCTTGGCGTTTTCGCCGGAAAGATCCTTTGCACTGTTGGTGATGATCTTGCTTGTGAATTTAAGGACCTCATCCTCGAAAAACATCCGTTTCATAAACTCATGCTTTTCAGATGAATTTGGGCACATAATGCACCCCACTCGATTGAAACCCAGCTTATATGCCTCGTTTATGGGTAGGCTGTTCATGTAGATGTAAAGATATATTTCTGCAGATGACCATTCCAAAATAGGATGATAGCTGTACTGGCCGGCCATCTTTTTGCCTTTGCTCAATTCATCGTATTCTGAGCGGCTGGCGCTTTCGTCTGCCCGGACGCCGGTGATCATCATCGTGCGGATGTATTTGCGGTCGTAAAGCTCATTCAGCTTGTTGATAACAGGTGCTGTCTTGTGAACGGTACAGCACCAACGTACCTTTCGCGCAGGCGGACCAAATATATCCCACGATTTTTCGGCGGGCATAGCTGCCTTCACGTCGTAGAAATCGATCTCCTGCGCGGCGCAGAAACTTCTGATCTCTTCGATAAGGTCCAACGTAGTGGGGAACTCCATGTCGGTGTTGCCAAACAACACCTTGAATGCATTGTGCGGCAGCGCCCTTTGGACAAGGTCCAGCGCGACCACGCTGTCTTTTCCACCGGAAAATGCAACATAGAAGACATCGACTCGCTTTTGATACTCTACATATGTGTTATAGATCTTTTTGATAGTCTCTTGCGTGAGCTGCTCCATGATCGGACGGTTTTTCTCCACCATTGCCGGTATATCCACGAAACGAAGCGGGAAACCGTCAGGCTCAGGATCATCCAACAAAGTGATCTCGGGCGCAGTGTACAGCGTGCCTCCTTTGATCTTCGCTACTTGCCTCCCGCGATAGTAGTAGTTGTTCGCCTCGGCCCACATGTACGGAAAGCTGTCGTTTTTGTCATAATTCCAGTATTTGTCAAAGCCCAAGATATCGAGCTCTTTATAGTAAACAGGACGCGGTTCCTTTGAAAAGGTCGACGGTTTCGGTGTCAACACATACCCGCCTGTGGAGCCGTCCCACTCGTGTGAATACATAGGGGTTATTCCATCCTTCCTCGAATTTGCACTGCTTTTTGGATAGCGGTGTCCAGGTCCCTGTAGCTCCGCCTTGTGATCAGATCAATACCCGCCAGGTAATTCAGTGCGTCTGTTTCTCTGAGAGAAACCCTGGCTGCTGCAAGCTCGGCAGCACAGACATCTGAAAATTCCTTGATATTTCCACCTCTCTTTACGATGGCACCGGCAACATTGTGCAGCGCACGGCCGTTTCTCAAAAGAGTGAATTTTTCGCTGTAAGAGAGAACAAAGCTTTCCAGCAGATACTCATTCCATTCATATCCCACGTTGGGAAATACGAGGAACGAATCGATTTCGCGGATCCGAATATAGTCTTTTGCCATAAAGCTTTCAATTGCCGCATCTATTGCGCTGATATCCAGACTGATCTGCGCTCTGGACACAAACAGGTCATGGCTTACGCGCACGGAGACCTCTGCCAGCGCGTCGAAGTAAATAACCGTACCCAGCTCCTTTGAAAGCGCGTGGATATCGTCGGCCGAAAACGTGGCGTGGTGTTTTGCGTAAAGCTGATAGACGTCGCTCATGGTCAATCTGTCCTCGGGCATACTGACGACCGCGCCCTCAAAGCTGAATTTATCCGCGTAGTACGGCTCGATCGCATTTCTTACGCCCAACTGGGATAGATAGGGGTTGTTCTCTAAGAATAGCGGCAGTTCACCCTGTATTCTGTTCCACACATCCACCCAGATGGCATACCCATTTTCGCCGATGAACAGGTTGATGATCTCGGCAATCTGCTCGATCTCATCGCCGGATACTTCAAAAATATCTGCATGGAAATACTCGCCCCGGGCGTTTCTCAGAAGCCGGCCATCGGTCGCGATGATCTTCCGGACTTGCTCCTGGGGAATATGAGAGAGCGCGCTGCACACATCGGCTACCTGCATAGGCTGCCCGGCATTCAGCAGAAGATCCTCAACTTCTGCGTTGTGATCGATGACAACATGTTCATCAGTGGTCATGTGATCCGCAAAAAAGAAGTACTTGCCGGGTTCTGAGAAGTACTCAATATATGCCTTTAGCATGTATTCATCGCTGAGAGTGAAGCAGTTTGCAAATATATCTGCAAGGTCTTCGAAAATAGCCTTGTAGTAAAGAACTTTTTTGCCGGATGCAAAGCAGTTGTCGATGTAGAAAAACAACTTTTCTTTCGCGCTGTTGTCCATGATGCCGTTTGCGGGGAAGAGCCTGTCTTTATAGACTACGCCGCAGCAGCGCAGCCGTTCCTCAAGTGCTGCATCGTCAAAGGGTAATCCTGCGCCGTAGAGAGCGCGGTACATCTCGCGGAAGTTGTCGAAGTCAATAGGATCGAACCGCATTCCGCTGCGATATCTGTGCAGAAGGGTTTCTGCAAATCGCTCTCGGTCAAAATCCTCCGGATGGGCGCGTAATTGTGCTGTTGCAACAGCTGAAAAGGAGGGCGACTTTACAGCATGATCGTTTTCTTTGACCGTCATGGGCGCAGCTCCTTTCAAAGTTCTGTTATGCACACCTTGGGATAAAAGTGCGAAAATGGCGGCTTGACCAGGGTGCCGCGGCGGTCCTGTGATACTACGGTGTTGGCGAACACATTGCGACAATACCCCAACGATATTATATCATAATTGCGAACATAGTCAACGCATCTTGAGGAGCGTTTTAAGGTATGCCTATAACCGGATACACCGAAAGCCGATGTAAAAATAGGCCGAGAAAAAGGTGTTGACTGCAACATGGAAAGGGCAAGAAAGCATGAGAAAAGCGCGAGAATGAAGCGCAAAGGGACCGCGAGAGCGGTCCCTTTGTGTGCAGCGGGCGTTGGGGTAGATACGCAGCTGCGGCAGCGTAGGGGAGGAGTACGCTCCCCGACACTGTATAGCATATAAGTATACCATAATTTGGCAGACTGTCCATCGGTCCGAAGTATGAGGGGGTGCTTCGCCGACGGGGAGGGGGTCAGACGCCTGTTCGGCGAGGAGGGAGCGGTGGGCGTGATTTGGCGGGATGTGTATCAGTCGGAAGTGTGAGGGGGTGGCTCGGTGCCGGGAAGGGGGGACTCGCCCTCCTGTCCGTCGCCGAAGGCGATGGACGCGCGGCCGTATTTGCGGCGGATGGCGTCCATGGCGTTCTCCAGCTGCTCCTGCCGCTGGGTGCGGGCCTGGTCCGCGCCGCCGAACAGGTCCAGCTGGCGGAAGGAGTCACGCTCCTCCGTCACATACAGGGCGGTCACGGTCATGGCGCGCACGCGGGTGGGGGGCTTCCACAGCTGGCGAGCCAGGTCGGCGGCGGTGCGGTGCAGCTCCCGCATCAGGTGGGTGGGGGCGTCCAGCCGCACCTGGCGGCTGACGGTACGGAAGGCGGCGTCCTTTATGGACACGCTGACGCCGCCGGCGTACAGGCCCTGGCGGCGCAGCCGGGTGGCCACGCTGTCGCACAGGGGCAGCAGGGCCGCGCGTATCTGCTCCCACCGCACCAGGTCCTCCGGGAAGGTGGTGCCGTTGCCCACGGAGTGGACCGGCTCCGCCTCGTGCCGGGGCCTGACGGGGCTGGTGTCCAGCCCGTTGGCATACTGCCACAGCTGCGCGCCCATCTTGCCCAGCAGCTGCTCCGGCATGGCCGGGTCACAGGCGGCCAGCTGGCCGATGGTCTCTATGCCGTATTTTTTCAGCGTCTCCGTGGCGGCGCGGCCGGCGAAGAGCATATCCCCCAGGGGCAGCGGCCACACCATGTCCTGCCAGCCGTCCCGGGGGATCACCGTGGTGGCGTCCGGCTTTCTCATGTCGCTGCCCAGCTTGGCGAACACCTTGTTGAAGGACACGCCCACGCTGAGGGTCAGCCCCGTCTCGGCCTTCACCGTGGAGCGTATCCGGTCCGCCAGGGCCTTGGCGTCCCCGCCGAACAGGTGGAGGCTGCCGGTGACGTCCAGCCAGCTCTCGTCGATGCCGAAGGGCTCCACCAGGTCGGTGAAGCGGTCATAGATGGCGTTCACCCGCCGGGAATACTCCCGGTACAGCTCGTGGTGGGGCGGCAGCAGCACCAGCACGGGGCACTTTTTCTTGGCCTGCCACACTGTCTCCGCCGTTTTCACGCCACGCTGCTTGGCCGGCTCGTTTTTGGCCAGGATGATGCCGTGGCGCAGCTTGGGGTCGCCGCACACCGCCACCGGCACCTCCCACAGCGCCGGCTTGTCCAGCAGCTCCACCGATGCGAAAAAACAGTTGAGATCGCAGTGCAGGATCACCCGCTCCGCCATGGCCATTCACCTCCCACCGGCCGTCTGCTGCCTTAATACCCGAGCTTACGATCCACCAGCCGCGCCGGCTTCTCGCCCCGGCTGTAGCGCTCCAGATCCTCGCAGAACAATGTCACGTTTTTGTCCCGGGTGCAGAAAAGGCTCATCTGCCCGGAGATGTGGGGCGTGATCAGCAGATTTTTCGCCGTCCAGGCCGGGTGGCCCTCCGGCAGCGGCTCCGGCTCGAACACGTCCAGCGCCGCGCCGGCGATGCGCCCGGCATTCAGCGCGTCGATCAGCGCCGTCTGGTCCACGGCGCTGCCGCGGCCCACGTTGACTACCAGAGCCGTCTCTGGCAGCAGCGCGATGCGCGCTGCCGACAGGATGCCCTTCGTCTCGCCGGTGGCGGGCACCGCCAGTACCAGCACGTCGGTGTCCGGCAGCAGCGCGTCCAGATCGTCGGTGGTGTGGATCTCGTCAAAGGTCGGGTCGGCGGCCTTCTTCGTCCGGCGCACGCCCCGGATGCGCCCGGCGCCCATGGCCTTGGCCCGCCGGGCGAACTCCGTGCCGATGTCCCCGGTGCCCACCACGGTGATGGTGCTGCCGAGAATGGAACGCATGGGCAGCACGCTGCCCCACCGGCCCGCCGCCTGATCGGCGCAGTAGGTCAGCTCATGGCGCATCAGCATCAGCGTCACCATGAGGATGTGCTCCGCGATGGTCACGCCGTAGGCACCGGAGGAGTTGGACAGCATCACGGCGGGGGAGGGGTACAGGGCTTCGTCCAGATAGGCGTTGACCCCGGCAAAGCTGCCGCAGAACCATTTGAGGTTCACGAAATCCTTCAGCTCCCTGGGGTCGGGCATGCCGTAGATGACCTCGTACTCGCCGCGCTTCTCCACGGGCACCGACGCCGGGGCGACGTAGTAGTCCACGGTGAAGCCGCACCGCTCCGCCGTCTCGTCGATCTGCTGCCGGTGCTTCGGCTCGGTAAAGTTATCGTACACTGCGATCTTTCTCATCTGTATACCTCCAATAGCTTTTCGGCGCACCGCATCCCGTCGGCGGCGGCGGACAGGATGCCCCCGGCATAGCCCGCGCCCTCCCCGCAGGGATAGATGCCCCGTATATTTGCCTGATAGTGCTCGTCCCGCACCAGCCGCACCGGCGAGGACGACCGGGTCTCTACCCCGGTCAGCAGCGCGTCGGGGCTGTCATAGCCCCGCAGTTTGCGGCCCAGCACCGGCAGCGCCAGCGCCAGCGTGTCGGCGATAAAGGGCGGCAGGCAGCGGCGCAGGTCGGTAAAGACCACGCCGGGGCGATAGCTGGGGGATACGGCCCCCGGCCCGGCAGAGGGCCGCCCGGCCAGAAAGTCCTCCACCCGCTGGCAGGGGGCGCGGTAGCCGCCGGTCAGGGCGTAGGCCGCCGATTCCACCCGGCGCTGAAGGGCGATGCCCGACAGGGGATGGGGGGAGGGGAAGTCCGCCGGCGTCACGTTGACCAGCAGCGCGCCGTTGATATTCTCCCGGTCCCGGGCGTACTCGCTCATGCCGTTGGTGACGGTGCGCCCGGCCTCCGACGCCGCGGCCACCACCTGCCCGCCGGGGCAGACGCAGAAGCTGAAGGCGCTGCGGCCGTTGTCCAGATGGCAGGACAGCTTGTAGGTGCTGGGCGGTAGGGCGGGGTGGCCCGCCAGCGCCCGGTACTGCGCCGCGTCGATGTCCGACTGCCGGTGCTCGATGCGCACGCCCATGGCGAAGGGCTTCTGCTCCATGTGTACGCCTGCAGCGTACAGCATTTCAAAGGTGTCCCGGGCGCTGTGGCCCAGGGCCAGCAGCACCTGCCGGGCGGGCAGGTCATAGCTGCGGCCGTCCTGGCACACCGTTACGCCGCACACCGCACCGTTTTCGATGCGCAGGCCCTCCAGCCGCGCGCCGAAGCGAAGCTCTGCGCCGGCGGACAGCAGCTCCTGCCGCAGGCATTGCAGGGCGATGTGGAGCTTGTCCGTGCCCACATGGGGCTTGGCGTCTGTCAATATGTCCTCCGGCGCGCCGCAGCGCACCAGCGTCTCCATGATGTACCGGTGGCGCAGGTCCCTGGTGCCGGTGTTCAGCTTGCCGTCGGAGAAGGCACCGGCGCCGCCCTCGCCGAACTGCACGTTGCTCTCGCTGTCCAGGGCCCCACCGCGCCAGAAGCGCTCCACGTCCGCCTGGCGCTGTTCTACCGGCCGGCCCCGCTCCAATAGAATAGGCCGTGCGCCGCAGCGGGCCAGCACCAGCGCGGCAAACAGCCCCGCAGGGCCTGCGCCCACCACCACAGGCCGCGGCTCCGGCGCGGCAACGGGGCGGGGGAGGGTATAGCTCTCCGGCGCATAGGCGCTGACGCGCTTGTCCCGGCAGCGCCGCAGCACCTGGGGCTCGTTTTTTACCTCCACGGCCGCGGTGTACACGAAGTTCAGGCCCTCGCGGGCGTCGATGGCCCTGCGCAGCACGGTGCAGGAGCGCACGTCCTCCGGCGGCAGACGCAGCAGCCGGGCGCACTTGTCCCGCAGCAGCGTCTCCGGCGCGCCGGGCGGCAGCCGGAGCTGGTCTATCCGCAGCATAGCGGTCCCTCCGTTCAAAAAAAGTTCACGGTTTCCCCTGAAAACTTAAAGGTAGAATTAAGAAAACCGAGTATTCTATGTATCAGAAAGAGCGATACGGCCCTTCCGGAGCAGGCAGCTCTTCTTCATGTCTGCTTCCTCCATCATACCACGCTTTCCCGGCTGCGGCAAGACGGGAACGCGTTCCCGATAACGAAATCACGCCACAGGAGGTATCTTTTATGTACAACGATGAATTCAACAATAATGATATGTACCGCTTCACCAACCGGGATGTGCCCCGGGACGACTACGTCCCCGTTCAGCGGCAGGAGCAGCCCCACGCCGCGCCGGCGGCCAAGCAGGGGTTCTTCCGCCGCACCTGGGTCAAGGTCACCGCGCTGGTGCTGGCCTGCGCGGTGGTGGGCGGCGCGGCAGGCTACGGCGGCGCCGCGCTGGCCAAGGGTGGCAGCAGCGGCGGCACGGTCATCAGCGAGAGCAGCCGTCCCGCCACCACCGTGCAGGTGAAGAAGGTGGACGGCAAGACCAGGATGCAGCCCGCCGAGGTGTACGCCTCCACGGTGAACAGCGCCGTGTCCATCAACTGCTCTTCCCAGAGTACCAATATCTTCGGCCAGACCACCCAGTCCGCCTCCAGCGGCAGCGGGTTCGTCATCACCGAGGACGGATACATCGTCACCAACTACCATGTGGTCAACGGGGCCAGCTCCGTGCAGGTGACGCTGTACAACGGCGATACCTATGACGCCACTGTGGTGGGCGGCGACAGCGACTACGACGTGGCGGTGCTGAAGATCAACGCCACCGGCCTGACCCCCGTGACACTGGGCGACAGCGCCGACGTCAACGTGGGAGACACCGTGCTGGCCATCGGCAACCCCCTGGGCGAGCTGACCTTCTCCATGAGCCAGGGCATCGTGTCCAGCTGCGACCGGGCCATCAACGTGGACGGCACCCCCTTCAACATGATCCAGGTGGACGCATCCATCAACCCCGGCAACTCCGGCGGCCCGCTGATGAACCTGTACGGCGAGGTGGTGGGCATCGTGTCCGCCAAGTATTCCACCTATTCCTCCACCACGGTGGAGGGCCTGGGCTTCGCCATCCCCATCAATGACGTCAAGTCCGTTATCACCGACATCATGGAGAATGGCGCCGTCACCGGCAAGGCGTATATGGCCGTTACCGTGGGCACCATGAATGCTCAGATGGCCGCGCAGTACAGCATCGATCTGGACCAGGGCGTGTTCGTCTACTCCGTGGTGGACGGCGGCGCCGGCGATAAGGCCGGCCTGCGCCTGGGCGACGTGATCACCAAGATGGGCGACACCGCCATCACCAGCCGGCAGGATCTGTCCGCGGCCATGAAGAACTACCGCGCCGGAGATACCGTGACTCTGACGGTCTATCGCGACGGCAGCTATATCACCACCGACATCACCTTCGACCAGCAGCCCCAGGTCACCGGCACCGACACGGAGGAGGACAGCTCCTCCCAGGGCGGCGGCTACGGCGGCTATGACGGCCAGGTCCCCGAAAACTGGCAGGATTTCTACAACTACTTCTTCGGCAACCGCGGCTAAGGGCCGCGCTCCGGCGGCACAACTGACCACTGGGCCGCTGCGCATCCGATCTCTTCTTCATTCTTTCTCCAACACACTTTTTCATTGTTCCCCGTTCCCCAGCACCGTCCCCGCCGGACCTACCCTCCCGGCGGGGACCTTCTCTGTTTTTCGTCTGCCCGAAAATCTCTATTGTAATCCGGCGAGAAGTAGTATATAATACTCTATATTATTATGCACAACTGCGCGATTTCGCGTTACACACATTTCCGCAGAAAGGAAGTCCACTATGATAAAAGTCCCCACCGAAAACGGCGAGATTACCATCAGCGACGCTGTGTTCACCACCATCACCGGCGCGGCAGCCACCAACTGCTTCGGCGTAAAGGGCATGGCTCAGCGCAGCATGACCGACGGTCTGGTGCATCTCCTGCGCCCGGAGGCCATGAGCAAGGGCGTCAAGGTCACCTACAATGACGACGGCACCGTGTCCATCGAGCTGCACATCGTCGTGGAAAACGGCGTAAACATCGCCACAGTCTGCCGCTCCATCATGGGCGAGGTCAAATATGTGGTCAACCTCAACACCGGCGTCACCGTCAAGGCGGTGAACGTCTGCGTGGATTCCGTCACCGTGTGACATGCCCGGAAGGAGAAACAAACATGACAGATAGGATCAGCGGCGGCGCCTTCAAGCAGATGGTCGCCTTCGGCGCCGCCTGTATCACCGCGCAGAAGCAGGCCATCAACGACCTGAACGTGTTCCCGGTGCCCGACGGCGACACCGGCACCAATATGTCCCTGACCATCCAGACGGCGGTGAACGAGCTGCGCAAGGCCGAGCCCGCCACCGTGGACGAGGCCGCCAAGCTGACGGCCTCCGGATTGCTGCGGGGCGCCCGGGGCAACTCCGGCGTCATCCTCTCCCTGCTGTTCCGGGGCATGAGCAAGGTGCTCAAGGGCCACAACGAGGCCGACGGCGCCCTGCTGGCCGAGGCCATGCAGGAGGGCGTATCCACCGCCTACGGCGCGGTGATGAAGCCCGCCGAGGGTACGGTGCTCACCGTCTCCCGTCTGGCCGCCCAGCGGGCGCTGGAGGCCGCCGGAGAGAAGAACGACGCCGAGTTCGTGCTGGAGGAGGCCATCAAGACCGGCTATACCACCCTGGCCGAGACCATCGAGATGAATCCCGTGCTGAAGAAGGCCGGCGTGGTGGACGCGGGCGGCAAGGGCTACCTGATCATTCTGGAGGGCATGCTCCGCGCCCTGCGGGGCGAGCCTGTCCCGGAGGTGCAGGAGGCCGCCGAGGAGAAGGCCGACTTCGCCGCCATCGGCGACGAGGACATCACCTTCGCCTTCGACACCGTGTTCATCGTCCGCAAGACCTCCGACAAGCCGCTGGACGGCCTGCGGGCCTATCTGGGCAGCATCGGCGACAGCCTGGTCATCGGCGAGGACGACGAGGCCTTCAAGGTCCACGTCCACACCGATACTCCCGGCGACGCCCTGAATGAGGCCCAGAAATACGGCACGCTGGAGCTGGCCAAGATCGAGAATATGCGCACCCAGGCCGCTGACCTGGCGGCGGGAAAGAAGGCCCAGTCCACCGACGATCTGGACGCCGTGGAGGAGGAGCTGGAAAAGGGCGAGGCCGCCGTGGCCGCGCCGGAGAAGCGCTACGGCTTCCTGGCCGTCTGCGCCGGCGAGGGCCTTGAGGCCGTGTTCCGGGACCTGACCGTGGACCGCATCGTCTCCGGCGGGCAGACCATGAACCCCTCCACCGAGGCCATATTGCAGGAGGTCAACCGCACGCCCAGCGAGATCGTGTTCGTCCTGCCCAACAACAAGAACATCATCATGGCCGCGCAGCAGTGTGTGGGCCTGAGCGAAAAGCAGGTCATCGTGGTGCCCACCGCCACCGTGCCCCAGGGCATCTCCGCCATGATGGCCGTGGACCCGGACAACGACGATCCCCAGGCCATTCTGGCCGCCATGACCGAGGCCGCCGCCAACGTCACCACCGCCCAGATCACCTACGCCGCCCGCAACTCCGACTTTGACGGGTTTGCCATCAACGAGGGCGACTATCTGGCCCTGTGCGACGGCAAGCTGCTGGGCACCGACCGCAGTCTGGACGTGCTGCTGGAGAAGCTGGCCCGTCTGGCCGCGGACAAGAGCGCGGAGTTCATCACCGTATACTCCGGCCAGGGCGTCACCGAGGACGATGCCGCCCGCGCCGCCGCCCTGTTCGAGACGGTGTGCCCCGACGCCGAGGTGTCCGCCCTTCCCGGCGGCCAGCCTGTGTACTACTACATCATCGCCATCGAATAACAGAAAAGACCGCCCGAAGGGCGGTCTTTTTCTGCCGGAGGACAAGAAAAAACGGGAGCGCTTCGCGCTCCCGTTTTTGTTATTTGGCGTTTTTGAATACTGTCTCCGGTGCGGTGATCACCACACGGGTGTTGTCCGCCACGGAGCCGGTCAGGAAGGCGTTGCCGCCCACCACCGAGTGCTCGCCGATCACCGTCTCGCCGCCCAGGATGGACGCGCCGGAGTAGATGGTCACATAGTCGCCCACGGTGGGGTGCCTCTTGCCCGGCAGGCTGGCGTGGCCCGCCCGGGGGGACAGCGCGCCCAGGGTCACGCCCTGGTACAGCTTCACATGGCTGCCGATCACCGACGTCTCGCCGATGACCACGCCGGTGCCGTGGTCGATGAAGAACCAGGGGCCGATCTGGGCGCCGGGGTGGATGTCGATACCCGTCCGGCTGTGAGCGTACTCCGACATCATGCGGGGGATCATGGGGATGTGGCGCAGGTACAGTTCGTGAGCGATGCGGTATACGAAGATGGCGAACAGGCCGGGATAGGCGAAGATGATCTCCTCCTTGTCCGCTGCCGCGGGGTCGCCGTCGAAGGTGGCCTCGATGTCCGTCAGCAGCGTCTGCTGAATGCGGGGCAGCTGCTCCAGGATCTCGTGGGTCAGCGCGGCGGCGGCAGCGGACTGGCCCTCCGGCAGCGCCAAGGCGATCTGGGCGGACAGGGCCGTTTCGATGCGCTCCAGCAGCAGCGCGGCGTAGTTCTCCGCCGGCAGGGCCATCAGCTCCGCGTCGCCGAAATAGGCCGGGAACAGCAGCCGCCGGAATTCCTTGATGATGCCGATGATGGCGCCTCTGTCCGGCAGGCGCTGCTTTTTGCCGTACAGCGGCACCGCCGCCTTCTCCATATTCTCCGCCATAGCCTTGGCGATGTCTGCTTTGGAAACCATAGCTTGCTCTCCTCTCAAAATAAAAACGGCGGGGGATGCCAGCGCATCCTCCGCCGCCTGTGTGTACAGGGGTCGCGGCCCGTCAGCGGGCCATTTCGGGAGAAAACGCACGGCACATGAAGGCGCGACAACACACGCCCGCGCAGGCGGACGGACAACAGACACAGTTCATGCTGCGCAGCGTGCTGTTCATGCGGTTTTCTCCTTCGCTTTTTCTTTACAGCATATTATACTGTTTTTTTCGGTGTAAAGTCCACTGTGAGCTTTCACAAAAACCATACCCCCTAAGTGGGTGTTTTGCATATAGAGGGGCGCTTATAGCATACTTGAACCTCCTGTATGTCAAAATACGACAAAAATTCAGCGCTTTTAATCGTTAAAGTGCTCTGTTTTGCCCATTGACATCCGGGCCCCCGCGCGTTAAGATTACGCCATAAAAACCAGCCGACACCGGCGGAAAGGAGACAGCTATGGCACGTCGCATGATGCGTAATGATATGCTGCACAACGACATGGCCGCGGATCATGCCGCTGTCTCCTATTATGCCGGCATCAGCTCCTACTTTTGGGGCTTTTATTGGTATGCTTATTTTACCCCTGGTACCAATAAACCGGCTGTAAAGAGTTGACCCTCTCATCCGTTTATCGAAACGTATGTCGAGCGGCTTCGTCTTTCAGACGGAGCCGCTTTTCATTTTACATCCCTACCCACAAAACCGTAACGTAAAAGGAGAAGAAAAATCATGACTGCATTGATTTCTGCGGCTGTCATCTTCGTGGTGTTCGCCGCCGGAGACATGATCTCCGCCAAGACAAAAGCCATCATTTCCATGCTGCTGGTCGCGTCCGTCGTATTCCTGGCAGGCTTCTGGACCGGAATTTTCCCCACCACCCTGTTTGCTGACTCCACCCTGCTGAGCATGGCCGGCCTGCTGGTGACCATGCTGCTGGTGCACCTGGGCACCACCATCCGGCTGCGTGACTTCGGCGCCCAGTGGCGCACCGTGATCATCTCCGCCGTGGCCTGCATCGCCATCTCCGCTGCTGTGTTCTTCATCGGCCAGCTGATCATCGACCGCGGCTTCGCCCTGGTGGGCGCACCCATCCTGTCCGGCGGCGTGGTGGCCACGCTGACCATGCAGGACATGGCCAACAACGCCGGTCTGCCCGACCTGGCCGTGTTCGCCACCCTGGTCATGTGCGCCCAGGGCTTCGTGGGCTACCCCGTGGCGTCCCTGTGCCTCAAGAGCGAGGCCAAGCGCATCAAGAAGCAGATCGACGCCGGCGAGCTGAAGCTGGATACCTCCGCCAACGCCGCCCAGGCCACCGCCGCGGGCCGCAAGAAGCTGATCCCCGCCCTGCCCGACAAGTACAACACCCCCAACGCCATCATCGCCAAGGTCATTCTGGTGGCGCTGCTGTCCACCTGGGTGTCCAGCCTGTTCAACGACGCCATCAACAAGCTGGTGTGGTGCCTGATCTTCGGCGTGCTGTGCAAGGAGCTGGGCTTCCTGGATGAGGACGCCCTGGGCAAGGCCCACGCCACCGGCATCGTGATGCCCATCATCACCCTGTCCATCTTCACCAATCTGGCCGCCGCTACCCCGGAGATGGTGGGCGGCATGGTGGTGCCCCTGCTGGTCTGCGTGGTCATCGGCACGGCGGCCTTCTCCGTCGTCTCCATCCTCGTGGGCAAGATCTTCGGCTACAGCTGGCAGATGTCCATGGCCATCGGCAGCTCCTGCCTGTTCGGCTTCCCCGGAACGGTCATCATCTCCAACGAGGTGTCCGAGTCCACCGGCACCACCGCGGAGGAGAAGGCCGCCATCAACGCCCAGATCATGCCCAAGATGCTGGTGGCCGGCATGGTCACCGTGTCCATCACCTCCGTGCTGGTGGCCGGCGTCATGAGCAGCTGGCTGTAAGTTTCCTGAGCAGAAGCATTTGAAAGGAGCTCTTATCCATGTCTGATATTCGTTCTCACGTCGATGGTATTTTCGACGAACTGGTGGCCCTGCGCCGCGACATCCACGCCCACCCCGAGCTGGGCATGCACGAGACACGCACCGCCGCCCTCATCCGCGCCGAGCTGGAGAAAATGGGCGTGGACGAGATCACCCAGCCCCTGCCCACCGCCGTGGTGGCCCTGATCCACGGCAAAAAGGGCCCCGGCAAGTGCGTGGCGCTCCGCGCCGACATCGACGCCCTGCCCGTTCACGAGGACACCGGGCTGCCCTTCGCCAGCCAGACCGAGGGCATCATGCACGCCTGCGGCCACGACCTGCACACCACCATGCTGCTGGGCACGGCCAAGACGCTGTGCCAGCTGCGCGACCAGTTCGCCGGCACGGTGAAGCTGATCTTCGAGCCCAGCGAGGACACCATGCCCGGCGGCGCCCGGGCGCTGGTGGCCGCCGGCGTCATGGAGAACCCCCATGTGGATGCCATCTTCGGCCAGCACGTCTGCCCCTCCGAGAATGACTCCGTGGGCCGCATGCAGCTGTACAAGGGCTACTTCACCAGCGCCGTGGACCTGTTCCATATCACCGTCCACGGCAAGAGCGGCCACGGCTCCGCGCCCCACACCGCCCGTGACGCCATCGCCTGCGCTGGCTACCTGATCACCGTCCTCCAGACCGTGGTCTCCCGCCGCATCGACCCCATGGACACCGCGGTCCTCACCGTGGGCACCATGTCCGGCGGTGACGCCGTCAACATCACCGCCGGCGAAGCGCGGATGGTGGCCGTCCTCCGCAGCTTCAGCGACGCCGGTCGCGACACCGCCATTCAGGAGGTCCGGCGCATCTGCAAGGGCATCGGCATCGCCTTCGACTGCGACATCGAGGTCAATTTGGAGGAGGGCTACGCGCTCCAGTACAACGACCCCGCCATGATCGACCTGGTCAACAAGGCCGTCACCGCCGCCGGCGGCAAGGCGGAGTTCATCGACAAGCCCTTCTCCGGCAGCGAGGATTTCAGCTTCTTCGGCAAGCTCACCGGCACCCCCTCCGCCTTTATGATGATCGACGCCGGCCGCGGCGAGAACGCGGTCTCGCTCCACAACGGCAAGATCGTGTTCAACGAGGAGGTCATCAAGCACGGCGTTACCGGTATGGCGGCCATCGCCATGGAGTACCTGAACCGGTAATTCTCCTATTTGTTTCCTCACAAGTTTGTATAAAACAGGGGAGGGAGGTCTGATACAGACCTCCCTCTCCGCGCTGCCGCGGCGCTGTCATTGCGAGGAGCGAAGCGACGCGGCGATCCGTTTCCTCCCATTTTCTGCCAATTCCTCCCCCTTTTTCCCCAAAACCCGGAAAAACCGGCATATTTTACAAAACCCTCTGGACAACCATGAAAATTGTGGTATAATCAACTCATCCGCAGGAGTACTCCTGCTTTGGCGTTTTAACAGGATTAAAACGAAGTGGGCTGCGGAAATATCAAAAACATTGGGGAGTGTTCACAATGAAAAAGGTATTGGCAACTGTGCTGGCGCTGGTCATGGCGCTGGCCCTGTGCACCACCAGCTGGGCGGCGGATACGGATGTGGCAAAGATCGGGGATACCGGTTATGCCACGCTGGCGGAAGCGATTACGAATGCACAAGCAAACGACACGATTGTGTTGCTGAAAGAAATCAGCGAGAACTTTTCTATTCCGGACGGAAAGACGGTCGTGCTGGACTTGAACGGTAAAACAATTACGACGGCAGCACAGCCTACCGTGATTGGTGAGCTGACTATCAAGGGAGATGGCGAGATCACGCTGGAAGAGGCGGGAATCTTTCTGCAGGGAAAGCTGACACTGAACGGCGGCACGATTCATGCAAAGAAGAACAGTGATGTTATTGTTATGATGTTCGATAGCGAATTTGTAATGAATGATGGTAAGCTGCTCGCAGATGCCGGTGCATGCATTGATGCGGGATACGTTTCGTTTGGACAGAAGATCACAATTACGGGCGGAACTGTAGAGACGAAAGACAAAGGGACCAATGCAATTTATCTTGATACCAGATCTGGTGGGACAGAAAGTGACACGATGGATATTACCGGAGGAACATTCCTGACTGGTGGCCAGCCCACTATCGGCGTAAATGAGGAGAGCTTTGAAGTGGCTGTCACCGGTGGCGCTTACTCCAATGACGTAAGCGAATATGTCAACGCCGCAGGTGTTCCTGTGGCAAAGAGAATAGATAACAGCTATGTTGTTGGAACGTCTGCTGTGGTTGCTGCTGCAAATGAGGATAAATCTATTACCATTGTTAAAGGGAATGACGCGGAACTGACCGGTGTTAACTCCGGTGTGACTGTTAAGGTGGAAGGCGGCGGTTCTGTAAAAGTAAATGATAGGCTCGTCACAAATGATGATACTGACGGGTATACCGTTCCGGCCAAGTATTACTACTACCCCTCCACGTCCACTACCACCGATACCACCACCAAGGGCTCTCCCAAGACATTTGACGCGGGTATCGCCCTGTATGTGGGCATGGCCCTGACCTCCGTCACCGGCCTGGCCTACACCGGCAAGAAGAAGTTCTGAGCCAACGCATAAAAAAGAAGCACCCGAGCGGGTGCTTCTTTTTTGCGTTTATCACCGTTTCCATATCTTTCCACGCGCCGCCGGGCCGCGTCAATGGGCCATCTGCCAATTTACCCTGATTTTGCCCCGCATGACGGCGGCGATCCTGACACAAAGTAACGCTGTCGCCGGCGACAAGACCGCGCAAAAAACAACAAAACAAGGGGTGAGACGCTTGTATGAAGCACGGCATATCCCCGCATCCCGCCGCCGCGCCGCGCGGCTGCTGGCGGTGCTCTTTGCCCTGTCGCTCAGCGTGCAGCAGGCCCTGGCGGCCCCGGCGGCGCGCACCGTGATCCCCGTGGGCAAGGCGGTGGGCATCAAGCTTTTCTCTGACGGCGTTCTGGTGGTGGGCCTGGCGGACGGCCCCACTCCCGCCCGGGCCTGCGGCCTGCGGACCGGGGACATCATCACCGCTCTGGACGGACAGAGCGTGGACACCACCGAGCAGGTCCAGACGCTGCTGTCCGACGCTGCCGGACGGCAGATGACCCTATCCGTCCGCCGGGGCGCTGCCACCCTGGCCCTTACCGCCTGCGCCCGGCAAAACGGCGGCGTGTGGCAGCTGGGCGCGTGGATACGCGACAGCATGGCCGGCATCGGCACGCTGACCTTCTACGACCCCGCCACCGGCCGCTACGGCGCGCTGGGCCACGGCATCACCGACGTGGACACCGCCCAGCTGATGCCCCTGTCCTCCGGGTCCATTATGGAGACCACCGTCAAGGCGGTGAAAAAGGGCGCCAAGGGCGACCCCGGCGAGCTGAAGGGCGATTTCTCCGTCCAGCGTGACGTGGGTACCGTCACCGTCAACAGCTGCGGCGGCATCTTCGGCGCCGTGTCCGACGAGGACTTCCTCTCCGGCGGCACGCCCGTCCCCGTGGCCTCCGCCGGACAGATCAAAACCGGCCCCGCCACCATCCTGACCACCGTCTCCGGCAGCGACGTGCAGGAGTACCGGGTGGAGATCGTCCGCCTGTACGGCGCGGATGAGCCCACCCGCAACATGCTCCTGCGCATCACCGACCCCGCCCTGCTCTCCGCCACCGGCGGCATCGTGCAGGGCATGAGCGGCAGCCCCATCCTCCAGGACGGCCGCATCGTGGGCGCGGTGACCCACGTCCTGCTCAACGACCCCACCCGGGGCTACGGCATTTTCATCGAGAACATGCTGGACATGGCCGGCTGACGCCGGCGCGTCCCCGCCGCGGCTGCGCCCAGCGCTGTGACACGCTTGGCGGCATCCTATCCAATGCGCAGGACCGGGGCGCCTGCCGCGGCGACCACACGAAAGGGGAGAGACACATGCAGTCCCTGCTGATCAAGGACACCACCCGCGCCCAGCGGGAGGAGATCGTCCGCCGCGCCCTCAGCGTCTGCGGCAGTCCCTGCGACGGCTGCAACGGCTGCGGCAACCTGGGCGGCGGCCGCATCGACGCCATCTACCAGCCCTATATCGACGGCGAGAAGGAGCTCTCGGAGATCAATGCGGAGTATGCGGACAGCCGTAAGCTTGTCCGCTGACGCGACGGTTTCCGAACAAAAGGAACGGCGCCCCATCGGGGCGCCGTTTCCGCGCTTTCTTGCGGCATTCTGTATGGTTCCGGGGTGCTCTGTAATGCAGTCTACTGGTTTTTCTGCTCCTGCTCGTAGGCCTGCTGCACCGCGATGGCCAGCTGATCGGCGCAGGAGGTGGGCCGCGGCCCGCAGGTGTTGCCCCGCAGCAGCGTCTCCAGCTGTGCCACCGGCATGCCCTCCACCAGCTTGGAAACGGCCTTCAGATTGCCGTCGCAGCCGCCCACAAAGCGGACGTTTTTCACCCTGTCGCCGTCCAGCTCGAAAGAGATCTCGCGGGAACAGGTGCCTCTCGTTCTGTAAACGTGTTCCATAGTGTCGCTCCTTAAAAGTGTATGTATTACTGGATTTTAATGGGACCCGCAGGCTTTCCGCCGTCAAAAGTGATTTGAAAGCCGGTGCCCGGCAGGGGGGACCAGTCGTACCGCGTGCCGCCGAACCAGTGCATCATCAGCCCTGACGTCACCCCGCCGTGGATCACGCACACCGCGTCCTCCCCGGCGTCGATGATGGGCTGGATGGCAGCTATGCTCCGTTCCAGCACCTGGTCCGCGCTCTCCCCGTTGGGGCAGATATTGTGCTCCGCGTTCTCCGCCCACGCGATAAATTGCGGATCGCGCTCCAGATCGTTAGGATACGCCCGCATCTCGAAATCGCCGAAGTCCATCTCCCGCAGGCCCGGCACCACGGTGTAGGGGACGTCGCCGTAGATGGCGTGCAGCGTCTGTATCGTCCGCTGCATCCCGCTGACGTAGTAGCGCCCGGCGGTGGGGTACACCCCGGTGGAGACTTTTTGATGCAGGGTCTCCAGTGCGTCCGGCAGCGCCGGGATGTCCGCTGCGCCATAGTACAGCTGGTTCCGGCTGCCCTCGGTCTCTGCGTGGCGTATAAGTGTCAGTTTCATTTTAATTCCTCCGCTAATCCGCAAAATACGCGGGTCACATGTGTTGCTTTTTTTGCCAGCTGCTGCAGCTGCAGCCCGTACCGCTCCCGCCAGGCCCGCTCCTGCCCGTCCATGGGCACGATGCCGCCGTTCACCTGCCGCGCGATGACCACCGCGTCCTGAAGCAGCGGCAAAAACGGCGTAATATCAACGTTTCTGCGGCTCAGCGCCTCCAGGTGCCGGTAGCACCGGTACCCCGGCAGGGGGTCGACGTGTGCCAGGTCGCACACGTCGGCCGCGGTCAGGCCGTATTTTTCCAACGCGTAGGTCAGCTTGCCCTGAAACGCGCCGCCGATCACAAGCTCCATAGCTACTACCTCCACAATACCAGCGCGGCCGCGCCGCACAGCTCCGCGATGGTCAGGGCGAAGCCAGACACGTCGCCGGACATGCCGTCCAGCTGCCGGAAGCCGTGCCACACCGCCAGCCAATAGCCCGCCGCCGCCAGCAGCGGCGCGAAGTTGCCCCACAGCAGCAGGGCCGCGCCGCAGGACGCTGCCAGCACAAGGGCGGCAAAGACCACCGGCGCGCCGCCGTGGGCCATGGCGCTGTACTGGCTGGTGGCCATGGGCCGGAGGGTCAGCACCGCCAGCGCGGCACTGGCCCGGGCGCTGACGGGGATCAGGGCCAGCGGCCACAGGGAGATCGTCTCCGCCGACAGGAACACCGCCCACTGGCACAGCGCCAGCAGCACCAGGCAGATCACCGCGAAGGCGCCGCAGTGGGAGTCCTTCAGGATGCGCTGCCGGGTGGCGAGGTCGCGGCGGCTCAGCACCGCGTCGCACACGTCCATATAGCCGTCCAGGTGCAGGAAGCCGGTGGTCAGCCAGGGCGCGGCGGCGCACAGCAGCGCCGCCAGCGGCCGGGGCAGGAATGCGCCAAGCCAGGCGCACAGCGCCCACACGCCGCCCACCAGCAGCCCGATCAGGGGCAGGCAGGCCAGCATTTTCCGCCGGGCGCTCTCCCGCCATATTTTCTTGGGGCAGGGGATGGCCAGAAACATGCCCCAGGCCATGAAAAAACCGTATACCCAATCAGACACAGGGCAGCGCCCCCTTCCACAGGCGGGGCAGCCCCGCCGTCATTTCGCAGACCACGTCGAATTCCCGCGCCAGACCGCGGCAGATGTCCGCCAGCGACCGGACGTAGACCTCCGTCCAGTCCTGATAGTCCTCGCCGCCGTGCCAGATGTCGTCGCACACGGCGATAAAGTGCGCCGGGCAGGCGCTGACCGTCAGCAGCTCCTCCAGCACGCGCCGCCCGGCGCTGTCGTCCGGCCCCTCCGGGGGGAACATCCGCTCGGAGAGACAGGCGGTGATGCTGTCGAACAGCACCGTGCCCCGCCGGTCCAGCTGGGGCAGGGCGGCGGGAAGGTCGAAGCTGCGCTCGATGGTGATGAAGCCCATGCCGGCCCGGTCCGCCACGTGGCGGCGGATGCGCGAGAGATCCTCATCGTCGTGGGGCGTCATGGTGGCCCAGTAGTACCGGGGCGCGTCCCCGGACAGGGCGGCGGCCAGCTGCTGGGCCAGTGTGCTTTTTCCGCTCTTGCCGCCGCCGATCAGCAGTATCCTCATGGCCGGTCCACCGTGAAGCCGTCGCCGGCGCGTATCTCGTCCAGATAGTCGTCCTGAATGGACGCCTGGTCGAAGGTGGCCATGCCGCGCATGACGCCGCAGGCGCCCTCCAGCACGCGGAACAGCAGGGGGCAGCCGCTGCCCTCGCCCAGGCGCATGCCCAGGTGCAGGCAGGGCGTCAGCCCAAGCTCCTGCGATGCCAGACGATAGCCCACCTCGTAGGAGTCGTGGGACAGGAAGAGAAAGTCCCGCACCGCCGGGCACAGCCGCACGGCGCACAGCGCCGACACCACGGAGATGAAGCCGTCCACCGCCGCCGGTACGCGCTCATGGGCGCAGCCCAGAAAGGCGCCGGTCATGGCGGCGATGTCCAGCCCGCCCACGGCGCACAGCACGTCTAAAACATCGTCCCGGTGAAGCTCCCGCCGGGCCAGCGCCCGGCGGAGGACGTCCTTTTTCCGCTGGAAGCCCGCGTCCGTCAGCCCGCCGCCCCGGCCGGTGACGGCGTCTATGTCCGCCCCGGTCAGGGCGGACAGCACGGCGGCGGAGGTGCTGGTATTGCCGATGCCCATTTCACCGATGCCAAGGGCGGTGATGCCGTCGGCTTTGGCCGCGGCGGCTTGCTCCATGCCGGCGGCCAGGGCGGAAAGCGCCTGGGCGCGGGTCATGGCGTCCTCCACGGCGATGTCGCCGGTGCCGCGGCGGACCTTGCGGGGGAGAATACCCACATCCGGCACGTCGCCGTCGATGCCTACGTCCACCACCGCTACATCGTCGCCGAAGGCGGCGGCCATAGAGGACATGCCGGTTTTCCGCCGGGTCATGTTGATCGCCTGCTGCAGCGTCACGGACCGGGGCGCGCAGGACACGCCCTCATCCACCACGCCGTTGTCGGCGGCGAACACCGCCACCCGGCACGCATCCATGGGGACGCACACCTGTCCGGTGACGCCCGCCAGACGGATGGAGAGGGTCTCCAGCTCGCCCAGGCTCCCCGGCGGCTTGGCCAGCGCCGCCTGACGGCGGCGGGCGGCGTCCATGGCGGCCTCGTCCGCCGGGCGGATGGCGCGGATATACTCTTTCAGCTCTGCTTCTGTCATATCGGTTCCTCGATATAGCCCCGCGCCGCCAGCCAGCGCAGCGACGGCAGGGCGTCCTGATTCTCAATGGTAAAGGTGGCCCCCGGCGCATCGCGCAGCACGGCGTCGATGACCCGCGCCATGGGGATGGTGCCGGTGTTCAGCGGGTCGTGAAGGTCGGTGTCGCCCCGGTTGTTGTGCAGGTGCACATGCCGCAGCCACGGGGCCATAGGGGCGATCCAGTCCGCGGGCGGCGTCTCGCTGACGCAGGTGTTGGCGTGGCCCACGTCCAGACACAGGCCCAGCCGGGGGTCGTCGATCTGCGCGGCGATGGATACCAGCGTCTCCGGCGACGGTTCCATCACGTTTTCCAGAACCAGCGCCATGTCCGCCGGGACCTCCCGCAGGAATTCCCGCCAGAACAACACCGACTGCTCCACATACCACTCCGGGTAGTACACATGGGGGATGAACCCGCCGTGGAACACCATGCGCCGGATGCCCAGCGCCTGAGCGGCGGAGAGGGCCTGCCGGAAGCGGTGCATCGCCGTGTCCCGCACCAGCGGGTCGATGGCGCAGGGGATCAGCTCCGCGAAGGGGGCGTGGAGCCACAGCTGCCGGATGCCCTGTATCTCCTGACGCGCGCGGGGCAGGGTGGAGGGCTCGTCCAGCATGGGCGCGTAGGAGAAGGCGATGGTCTCCAGTCCCAACTGCCACTGCCGGGCCAGCGCCGGGGCACAGCTGTCCGTGCCGGAGATATGCAGTTTGTGCTGCAGGGCGTAGTGCATGGTACGGCTCCTTTTGTCGAAGATCGGTTCCGCGGTGTATTATACCACGACCCGGAGAAAAAGAAAAGCCCGCTTTCGCGGGCGCTGTTTCTGGGCACCATAAAGCGGAGTGCCGAAGGGGCGCTCCGCTGCTATGGTAGGAAGAGAAGATGAAAAAGTTTGTTTGCTTCTTGCAGTATTAGAGTACCGCGGAGATGTGAAAAAAATTCGGTTACAAATATTAAAATTCTGTGAAATTATCAACAATGTCCGCGGGAGGATATGCTCCGGCGGCGTTTTTCTCCCGAACCTCCCGGAAAAACGACTGCAAAATGCCGCGGCATTCGTCGCCGCAGACGTTGCCCACCAGCTGCGGCGGCCGGGGAAAGCCCTCCATGAACAGATTCAGCACGCCGCCGCAGGCACCCATGACGTCGTCCCGGGCGCCGTAGAACACCCGGCGTATCCGGGCGTTGAGGATGGCCCCGGCGCACATGGGGCACGGCTCCAGCGTCACATACAGGTCGCAGTCCTCCAGCCGCCAGCTGTGCAGCGCGGCGTTGGCCTGGGCGATAGCCTCCATCTCCGCGTGGGAGGCGGCGGCGCGCTTTTCCTCCCGCTGGTTGCGGCCCGCGCCCACGATCTGGCCATCGCGGACGATGACGCAGCCCACCGGCACCTCGCCGTGGGCCGCGGCTTCCCGGGCCAGGACGATGGCCTGCTGCATGAAGTATTCGTGTTCCATAGCCGTCCTTTCCGGGCTGTGGCCCTGGGAATGTTTAAGAGCAGTCATAAATGTGCAGACTGCACGTATGATACATTGAATGTGGAGGGAAACTCTATGGCCAGAAAGCACAGCACAGACCCGGCGCTCCGCGAGCTGGAGCAGGAGCTGGACCGCACCACCCAGGCGCTGAAGGAGGCGTATATCCGCTTCGACTACGTCTGCGACAGCGAGCTCATCGACGCGTGCATCTTCGAGATCAATGCCCTGAAGGCCCGCAGCAACTACCTGCTGCGCCGCATCAAGGAGCACAGCGGCATCCCGGTGCCCTCCGGCATCCCGCACGCGGTGCCGGTGCCGCCCGCGCAGGACGCGGAGGACGGCGTGGCGGCCGGGACCATGAAGGGGGGAGAGATATGTCAGGTATAGAGATCACCGCGCTGGCCCTGGTGGGCCTGTTCCTGCTGGTGGCGGTGGTGCGGCTGTTCCGCCGGCCGCTGAAGCTGGCGCTGCGGGTGGTGGTCAACGGCGCGTTGGGCCTGGGGGCATTGTGGCTGCTGAACAGCGCCGCCCCCGTCACCGGGGTGACCCTGGGCCTCAACTGGTTCAACGCCCTGACGGTGGGCGTTCTGGGCCTGCCGGGGTTGGGGCTGCTGCTTCTGGTGAAGTGGGTGCTGGTGTAGGGTACATATAGGGAGAGGACATTTCTGCGAGACAGACCGGATTAAACTATTAACGCAAATTATCTTGGTCAATTACAAATTTTCTGCACTTATTACAATAAAATACTTTTACAGTTATGCCGTCACTCATTGATGTCAGTTTGATTCCTTTCACAAATGGAGTGAAATTCAATAATCCTCTATCTTTGTCGGACGGAACCCATTTTAGAGCATATCGGTCTTGAGAAATGTTTCCAACGAGCATTTCTGCATTACAAAATGGACACTTCATATAGTTGACACCTCCAGATAGAATAAATTCAAGTTTGCAGGTCTTGCGGCAAGCCGCTCACTTCTCCATCTTCCCCAGATCCCACCCGTATAGGGGATAGCGCTGCACGGCGCCGAACAGCTTTTTTTTCAGATCGGGATAGCGCTGCTCCAGCTCCGCCAGCAGCTCCTTGACCTCCTGCCGGCGGCTGTGGCCGTCCATAGGACAGGTGTTCTTCACCACCGGCAGCGCCAGCTTTGAAACCATGCGGCGGATGTCCGGCTCCTGGCAGTACAGCAGCGGCCGTATCTGGGTGATGTCCGTCCTGTCCAGATACGTCACCGGCTGGAAGCAGCCGATGCGTCCCTCGAACAGCAGGTTCATCAGCAGCGTCTCCACCGCGTCGTCATAGTGATGCCCCAGCGCGATCTTGTGGATCCCCCGCTCCGTCAGCGCCGTATGCAGGCTGCCGCGCCGCAGCTTGGCGCACAGGGAGCAGGGGTTCTTTTCCTTCCGCTCCTGAAACACGATGTCGTACACCGGCACGGAGATGCGGGTGTACGGCACGTTCAGCCCTTCGCAGTAGTCGGCCACCGGGGAGAAGTCCATGCCCGGCATACCCGTCTCCAGGGTGATGGCCTCCACCTGGAAGGGCTTGGGGTAGAATTTCCGCAGCTGTGCCAGCGCCGTCAGCGTCAGCAGGCTGTCCTTGCCGCCGGAGACGCCCACGGCCACCGTCTCTCCGGCTTCGATCATGTGATAGTCCTCCACGCAGCGGCGGACCTGTCCTAAAATATGCTGCATATGCTGCCTCCGGGACATGAAATTGCGTTTTTAGAAAACAAGAGATAAATAGAGAAAACAAGAGATAATCGCAGATGTTGTTGCCGTAAATCAATTTCGTGTTGACAAGCAACGGATAAAGTGCTATAAATATTCTTGCGCGTTAAGCGCATTGGTTTCTGTTTTCTCTCTCCCGATTTTACCAAGGGAGCACGAAAAAGTAAAGCAATACATTATATAAATTGGAGGAAATCACCATGTCCACTTATATGGAAAAAAAGGGCAATGTTGTCCGCAAGTGGTACGTCGTGGATGCCGCCGGTAAGCCCCTGGGCAAGACCGCCGTCATCGTCGCTGACCTGCTGCGTGGTAAGGGCAAGCCCACCTACACCCCTCATGCCGACTGCGGTGACAACGTCATCGTCATCAACGCCGCCAAGGCAGTCCTCACCGGCAACAAGATGGAGCAGAAGTACTATCGCACCCACTCCGGCTGGGTGGGCGGTCTGAAGGAGACCAAGTACCGCATCCTGATGC
>ERZ827156.950-NODE-950-length-37577-cov-6.269016_pt1 | contig 37577 bp, 25 predicted proteins | sample MGYA00519919_ERZ827156 | MGnify/ENA primary metagenome ERZ827156 (study PRJEB31778, sample SAMEA3449269) | human gut metagenome | biome: human gut; feature: human-associated habitat; material: faeces | place: United Kingdom | collected 2010/2012 ...
AAGGTGCACGCTCTTTCTCTCCATATATCCGCCACATTTACTCTGCTACTACAAAGGTGATAGTTATTAGATTTCGTTGCTTTGAGCCAACTTATCTCTCGTAGCCTAGCCTTATATGTGATTTCTGTTCGTCGGACCAGAGATTTGCTTACAGCTTCCTTCAGATTCTACCTCACGATAGACACCCTTGCTGTTCAGCTATACACTTCCCACTATCTGGGCATGTTCGGGACTTACACCCGTTAGAGCGCGCCCATGGCGCGCAAACTCAAAAAAGCAGTTCCATCCGGGAACTGATGATGTATTTGTCCCCTTTTGGGGTGACTCCTGCAAAAGTTTCAAAAATACAGGAGAAATTTGGCCCTGCTGCAGTTATGATCGTGAAGGAGGAGCCTTTCCGGCTCTGTGAGGTTCATGGATTTGGATTTCTGACTGTTGACCAGATTGCAGTAAAGGCAAAACATTTCCGTGCAGATGATCCCCTTCGTATTAAGGCTGCTATTTTGCATATTATGTCAGAAGCAGAAGGCGAAGGACATTTGTATTTAAAAAGAGAGGACATTATAGAACGTGTCGAAAAACTTTTAAATCACAACAAAGATGTTTCACCGGTCTCTGAACGGGCAATCCGGGATACAGGCAATGATATGATCCATACAGATGGAAGCCTGGTCTGCCACGATGGAGGGTTTTATACACGCAAAAGCTTCCAGGCCGAACTGGGAGCTGCTGCCGCATTAGTCAGACTCCATATGCAGACGGGAATGGCTGTAAATGTTGACCGTATTTTAAGAAAGATCCAGAAAGAACAGGATATTATTTTGAATGCGAAACAGCAGGTGGCAGTAAAAAATGTCTTTGAAAACCCGGTATCCATCATTACAGGAGGACCCGGCAGAGGAAAGACTACGGTGATCCGTTTCATCATTGCTGTACAGGAAGCATTGGATAAAAATGCGGTGATCCTTTTATGTGCACCTACAGGCATCGCCAGAAGGCGAATGCGGGAATGTACAGAGTATCCAGCACTGACGATCCATAAATCCATAGGGCTTACCGGAGAAGCTGGAGAGGAAGAATGGAAGAACGAGCAGCCAATTCCAGATGACCTGATCATAGCAGATGAGTTCAGCATGGTCGATATGTATCTGGCGGATAAACTGTTTTCCAGTATTAAATCCGGTGCCAGACTGGTTCTGGTGGGTGATAAAGATCAGATCGAATCCGTAGGGCCTGGAAAAGTATTTCAGGAGATCATTGATTCCGGCGTATTTCCGGTAACTGTCTTAGATGAATGTTTCCGACAGGAAGGGAATTCCACCATCAGCCAGAATGCCATTAAGATCAATAAGAATCAGCTGGATCTGGTGTTTGATGATACCTTTCAGTTTATTCCGGCTTCCACACCGGAGGAGGCTTCGCGAAAGATACAGAAAATCTATCGAAAAGAAGTACTGCAGAGAAACGGTTCTCTGGAAGAAGTGCAGGTGATGTCACCGCTTCGAAAAGATACGGAAGCAGGTACGGATGCATTGAATCTGGTATTGCGTGACATTGCGAATCCAAAGCGTTTCGGTTATCCGGAAATCACAAATGGCAGGAATACTTACCGGGAAGGTGACCGGGTCATGCAGACAAAAAACAACGATGAAGTAGCAAATGGCGACATTGGAGAAGTCATAGGGATTTTTCGGAAAGATCAAAAAATGGTCATGCGTGTAGATTTTGGGGATGGCCGGGTCATGGAATATCAGGAGGAAGACTATTGGCCGCTGACACTGGCATATGCGATTACGGTACATAAGGCTCAGGGCAGTGAATATCCGATGGCAATCCTTCCAATGCTTCCATGTTTCCGGTGGATGCTTCGCAGAAACATTTTCTATACAGCAGTAACAAGAGCCAGAGAAAGGTTTATAATTGTGGGAAGCAAACGTGCAATCGCACAGGCTATCCGGACGGATTACATCAGCCGGCGAAACACCATGTTTGGGTACCGTATCCGAAAAATATATGAAGCAATCCTGGAACAGGAAAAGAGCGCATAAAGAATGAATGACAGGCAGACGTTGGAAAAATCCAATGCTCTGCCTGTTTCTTTCCTTCGTATGCAGAAAATCACATAATGAAAGAGGAGGGAACAAAATGCCAGATCTTTGTTTTTATGCACCATGGATTATGAAAGAACCTATTCCGGACCCATTTCGGATGATGTTGGAAAAAGCAGGGAAAAAACGGATCAGCTATGATGAAGCGGATTGTTCCATGCGAAATATCAGGAAGCAGGGAAAAGTCTCCCGCCTTCATGGGCCTACGTTACATGCTCTTCTGACACTGATTCAGATCCGGAAAGAAAAAGACTCTGGTGCTGCCGGTATACAAAGGGGCAGGGATACCATAAATTATTTCTGCATGGAATATCCTGGAAATCAGGGAAAGTATGTAATGACTTATAATTCGAAAAACGGACGTTTCAGTGGGATTTTAAAGACAGAAGAAAAAAACGAGAAGCTTCCGGGAATCCGGGAGGGCAAAAACACAGGCGAGCAGTACCTGGCCCTTTTGGCTTATGCCAATCTGGTCCCGGATAATCCTTTATTTAACGAAGAGTTCCAAAAAAATTTCTACATACTTGAAGAACAGGAAAAAAAGGAATGGGAAGACATGGAAGCTGCACTGAGGGCGGCATTTATCTGTTGCGATGCCATGTACTGCGAAGTAATAGCAAATCCGCAGCAGGCGGTCCCGCTGGAAAAGAGCCAGTTCCGTGCAGAGGAACTGGAGGATGTGCTTCCGGAATATAAAATTGCGGCCGGGGTATATGCACCAAACGATGAAATCTATGGAAAGTTTCATGTGCTTTTGCCTGTAAATGAGAAGACAAAAAGAACACTTTTTGAATTAAAACAGATCTACTCTGGCAGATGGGATGTAAATGAAAGGACAAAAGAAAGGATCCCTTCGCTTCCGGAAGACTATCTGGTAAGTAAGGAAGCTGAAGAAATCCTGCAGATGGTGGATAAGACACCGGCAAGGCTGTTTATGATGACAGGCGATGCCGGTACTGGAAAGACAACGGATGCCAGAATGATCGCCCAGATCTTAGGGCTTCCATATTATGTGTTCACCTGTGGACCCGGAACGGATGAACTGGAACTTTTAGCGACCACCGTACCAAATATGGGAGGAACAGCGCATCTGGAAATGGAATTGCCACGTCTGGAAGACATTGAAATGGATCCGGCTTCAGCTCTTGCAACGGTAAATGGCATTTATGAAGAGGGGATCAGCCGGGAAAAAGCTTTTCAGGAGATCCTGAAAGCAGTTTATGAAAAAGGCTATGAAAAGTCGAAAAATGAAAAAGACTTCCTATTAAAAGAGTCAGAAATCGTAAAGGCATGCAGGGAACCATCTGTGATTGAAATTCAGGAGCCGGCCATGATTGAAAAACCTGGGACACTTACGAGATTAAACTCCCTGTTTGACGATGGAGCTGTAACCGATCTGGTAAATGGAGAACAGATACGGAGAAATCCGGATACCATTGTGATCATGACCACCAATCTGGATTATGTTGGCTGTCAGAACTTCAACCAGTCAGTTCTTTCCCGAATGAACCTGATTCAGCCAAAGGAAGCCCTGACAGAAGAGGAAATGGCAAAAAGGGCAATGAAAAGAACCGGGTTTAAAAACAAAGAACTTCTGTCCTTTATGGCTGCCACGGTCTGCAAGATCCATGAATATTTGATCGAACAGGACATTACAGATGGCGTATGCGGATACCGGGAATTGGAAAACTGGGTGTTAAGTTACATGGTTTCCAATGATCTCAGGAGGTCAGCATGGACAGCACTGCTCAGCAAAGCATCCATGGACAGGGAAGAACAGGAAACTATGGAACGCGTCTTTCTTCTTCCTCATTGTGATGTGGATTAAAAACGGATGGAGGAAACGAATGAAAAAGGCTTTATACCGGAAACGGATATGTGCAGAGAAAGAAAAACTGACACCGGAAAAAGTATTTCATACGCCGCAGTATCGTGATCTTTTGACCTCGATCGGGCATGAAATCACGGGTGGAAAGTTGACTACATTACGGTTATACGATGATAAAAATTCGGGGATTGCAGGATGGAATCAGGGAGAAACAGTTGCCGTAAATCTTGGAAACCAGATTACGTCAAGTTTTCTGACACTGGAATTAAAAAGTGACAGCCTGATCGGGATTCTGGGACATGAATGCGGACATTACCGGTATACGGATTCTGCACTTAGAAAAAGGTATGCCGAGCATATGTTAAATGGCAGCTGGTATCCAAAGGAGCCAGTACCGGAAAATGCACAGGAAAAAGAGGCATTGGATGCGATGAATGTCTACTTTGAAAGAAAAGATAAAGCAATCCTTTCTATCTTTCTGCAGACAGCATCTTATCTCAGCAATCTTTTGAATGATATGTACATAGAAGAGAAGATGTGCGCCCTTTTTCCGGGAAGCATCCGCAGGGGAATCCTTATGAATCGTGACCGAAATGTGGAATGGCTTCCAACACTTAGGGAAATGCTGGAAACGGAGAAAGACAGGTTATCTATTCTTATGAACCTGTGTGCACAGTATGCCTTGTCTTCAAGGGTCAATGCCTGGGATGGTGCGGATTACGAGCTTATTGATACACTAAAACTGCTTATGCCGGTCATTGATGAAGCGGGAAAGGCAGCAGATGACATGGAGAGATATCTTGCCACCAACCATATCCTTCTGATGATCTGGAAATATTTTGCGGAAATCATAGATGAAATAGAGAAGAACAGTACAGAAAATGAAGAGCAAAAGCCAGAACAGGAAGAGCGTGAAGGGCAAAAGGAAAACCCGAATGAATCCGAAGAAGAACCGGAGGAAGAAAAGCAGGGTAACACAGGGTCACAGACTGAGCAAAATGAAGATAAGATCAGAAAAGAGGATACGGAACAGGAGTCGGAAACAGAAGACAAAACAGAAAGAAACGGAAAGGATCAGGAAACGGAAAGCCATGAAAACGGGCGCACTGCAGAGCTTCAGAAATTTCTACAGCAGCTGTGTGAAAATCTTCCGAAATGTGTCAGGGAGTCTGGTGGCTTCGAAGACAAACAGAATGAATGTGGCATCTCTGCCTCAGAAACGGAAGCATCCAGTGATAATGCCTTACAAAAAATCCTTTATGAAATGGCGAAAGAGACGCTTGATGAGAAGATACAGAAAGAAATTTTCGAACATCTTCAAAAGGAATTGATGGAGATACCGTTTGAAGAAGGTCATGACCTGGTACAGAAAAAACTTTGCCGTAAGACCGAGATATCAGATTTTTTAAAATTACTGACAGAAAAGTATGAGGGGCAGCTTAAACAGGTAAAAAAGAGACTTCGCCTGAAACTGCTTCCTATATTGAAAAATCAGAAAGAACGCACGGAACATAAGCTTTTTCTTGGACGTCGGGTAGATCTTCGAAACATAGCTGCACCGTCTGGGGCAGTATTTAAGAAACAACAGCCAGGAAAAAAGCTGGATATCTGTGTGGCTGTGCTGGTCGATAATTCTTTTTCCATGTGTGGGGAACGGATGGATCATGCCATTCTTGCAGCACTTTGCCTGTATGATTTTTGTATGGAATCAGAAATACCGGTTTTGGTGTGCGGACATCATACAGATGGATACCGGCATGAGAACCTGAAAGACGAAACGGTGTATCTGCATTGCTGCGCAGATTTTGAAACGGATGAAAAGGATCGGTTCCGGATCGCTGGTATGCAGCCTTATGGAAGCAACCGGGATGGAACTGCATTGTGGTATGCTGGCAGCCGTCTTTTGGAACGACCGGAAAAGCAGAAACTGCTGTTTGTGATCAGTGATGGTGCACCTAATGCAAACCAGTATGGAGGCACAGGGGCAAAAAGGGACCTTCAGAAGATTCGGAAAAAGCTGCTGCAGCAGGGAGTATTCTTTCAGGCGGCTGCGATCGGAAGCGACAAGGAAGCAATTCAGGAAATTTATGAGGAATCTTTTCTGGATATTACGGATCTTGAACAGCTTCCGGCTCTTCTGACAAAAAAACTGCTGCGCTTTATCAGGAGGTAAGGATGAACAGGAAAAACAGGAAAGAAAAAGAACAGAATGCGGATGTATCAAAACAGATCTGTGTTCATAAGACACAGAACACGTTACTGGAATTTAATAGCTTTTTGCGGATGGCAGAACCAAAGGATTTCTGGCATCTTCACGAAGACTTTGCCAGCGATTATTCCAGGATCCGGGCGGTCATGGTTGACTACAGCAAAGAAGACAGCATCAGCGTTTATGCAAATCTGAGTCCGGAAATCATAAAATACGTGTATTCCCGTATATGGAATAATGTGCAGGAATTTAAATTCTTCCAGCAAAAGATCTTTTGCGAGGATAAAAATTCCAACACGGGAAGAGTTACAGTATTTTCCATACAGAGGAAGGTTCGCAACAACAAAGGAGAAGTTTTAAATTATCCGTGGGTTGTCAGGATACAGAATGGCACCGGTGTAGCGATGCATAATTCCAATGGCGGCCAGTATTGTAAAAAAGACAGCTACCGGAAAGAAAAAGAGGTTACCATACAGCTGAAAGATGAGGAAATCTTCACACTGTTTGCAAGAACTTCTGCTGTGATCCGGGCATTTGAACAGGACTGCATGACACGCCGCAGACAGGCTGGAAATTTCCGGAATTTGTACAGAATGATAGAAAAACTCATTGTGGGAACTGAGGAGGAAAAAGATAATGCTGCGTAAAAGAATAAAGAAGAATACATTGAAATGGAAAAAAATCTATGCGGAACAGCTTCTTGATATGATGGACGAGGAAGAAAATGCTTTACAGAAGATTTATCTGACAGGGTATGTACTTGAACTGAAAAAGAACCGGTATTTTGCCGGATGGTACAAAGACCGGATCGTTTGCCGTTCCCTGGAGTATGCACGTTATTTTCCGAGTGCTGAGGCAGCGGAAGAGTATGTACATAAGTATCTGGGATTTGCAGGCATGACCTGTTATATCTGCCATGTAAACTGGACGCTGGCTTCCTGCGGGAGTGGAAATATGGAGGATAACGAAGAGAACTTGTTAGAGGAAAATGGTAAGATCCTTTCGTTTGCAAATTATGCAGATGTAAAGCAATACCAGAAACAGCGAGGCATGGAACATTCTACAATGGCGATCACTTATGCAAGCCGGAAAAAGAAGATTATCCTGGCAGCATAAGAACAATTTTGGGGGACTGGCGAACAGTCCCCTTTTTATATGGGAAAACAGGAGGAAATTGGATGGAATGGAAGATTTATGAAGAATGGCTTGATATTACCCTGTACCGGCAGATGACGAACCTGATCTATAAGCTGTCATCTAATGAGGAAAAATATAAAATTTATATGCAATTAAAAGAAAATGACATGTTTCTGGAAAAGCCGAAAGTAGACATGGAAACCGCTTATGGACTGCACTATCCGGGAGAAGTCCTGGAGCGCATTGGAGAACATCTGACCTTGACAAAGCAGACATACCGTGCCCTCGGACTTGCCCTGGCAAGGATGATGCCTTTACAGGAGACCTGTATGTTCAATGGGGCACAAAAGGATCTGTTCTGGAAAAAGATGAAACAGATTCTTGGAGAGAAAGACCTGTTTTTGATCAGTATCAGTTATATCTGTGAGGAAAAGGAAAAGAATCGGTGGAAACAGGCCATGCATGCGTATCCATTTGAGCGAGCAGAAGAAATGCTGTTTGCCATGTCCATCCTCCCAGATGATGAAATACTGTGGGAAGGCATAAAACAGAAACTTGCTGACAGCTTTTCAAAGAACCGGAAGATATCCGTATTTACTGAATGGAATCTTTTCGTGTGGATGGTAGGCAAAGTAATGACCAAGCTTAAAGGGTATCGTAAAAAGGATCTGGATATCCTGAAACTGCTGGCAAAGTTAGCAGTCACAAATGCTAAAAATGCGGATGCCGTTTTGGAAAAACGTATGCGTATGTTTGGATATTCCGACAAAGAGACCGCTTTTTTAAATTTTGTACTGATGTATTTTGTAGAGAGACCCGATCGGATAAGCCTTTCCGGGTTGACAGCAGAAAAAATTGGTCTGAATGTATTAGAGGCATTTTTGCCTGGAAAAGAGACATATCCAGAAGAGGCTTATGTACTTTGTTCACGGATTTTAAGAACATATGGGAAACTTTCTGTCCGTATCGACGGTAAAGAACGGCTGGAAAAATGCATGAATGAAACGTTCAGGGTGGAAAATGTAAAAACGTTTCTTACGTTGTTTCCATTTAGAAGTAATGAACCGGAAGAGTGGCACTACATTGATCTGACAGAAGAAAAATGGGATCCTCTGGTAAAAGAACTCTCTTCGGAAGAATTTGAAGCGTGTGTTACAGATACTCTGAAAGGCAAAACATACAGTACGAAAAGTTTGCTGAAGTATCTGGAACGTTATGAAAACCTTACAGGAAAAAGATACCAGGATGTTTTCTGGAAAAAGAGTGAGCCGGAACTTTACGCGGTTTTCAACCGGCTGATCCTGCATGGGATTTTGGATGGAAAAAAGTATCTGGAAGAGTTTGTAAAGGATTATAAAAATGAAGATCCAGATTTGGAAAAGAAATGGGAATTTATGGCAGGATATTTAAAAAGTGAAATAAAGGATCTTTGTAATGAGCATTCCTATCCTATGCTGAAATTTCTGATCAATGAGATTGGAATGGATGGATGCGAATTCTTAAGCCCCTGGAGGATTTTAAAGGAAACTTTCTCCTTGGGATACTATGCTATCCAACATAGAGAGTGCGAATTTTTTTCGCCAGTTCTGGGAAAAGAGGAACACCGGGAACTGTTTTCAATGGTAGAAAAGAAGTTCTTTTATGAATATCCGGATATTTATCCAGAATACCTGACGGCCTTACTTTTAAAGGAAAGTACAGCACTTTGGATGGAACAGTCAGAAGCATATGAGCTTTCCAAATTGCTTCTTCCATTTATAAGTGATTCTTATCGAAGAGAAACCCTGTATCAGAAATATATGACAGAAGAGGATCGGAAAAGATATCAGGAACGGAAAGAATGGCTAAAGGAACAGAAAAAACGGATAGATCACTGGAAAACTGAAAAAAACATCAAACAGCAGTTTAATCAGATATTACGGGAAAACAGAAAAACGGATAAGGAGATTCAGTCTATTTATGAGTTTTACAAGAATGGTCGTTATTCATATGGCCATAAAAAGCTCTACTGTAAGATCGTTTCCGCGTATTTAAAAGATAATTTTGCAGGAACAGCGAAAAAGCCTATGGCAAAAAAGGAAGCTCTGTATCTTCTTAAGCTGGCAGAAAACATGTACCAGGACGAATGCATGGGGTTACCGGAGATTACTGAATTAATAGAAAGGGCAGAGGTAGCGTGATGATCGAAAGAATCTTAAAGCACATGAATATTTACAGGGAAATGAAAAATGCAGCAATTCCCCTGAACCTGATAGGAAAGAAAGGGGAAGATTCCTGTATGAATGCGGCCAGACTGGTAAATCAGCAGGAACTTTCCAGTCTGATGGAGGGGTTAAATGAGGAGACGATTTCTTCTTTGATGGACGATCCGGAAATACTCAGCTATTTGGGGAAAATGAACAAAAAGGATTTTTCTATTTTAGAACCAGACCGCATCAGAATGGTCATAGAATGTGCGGGAAATGAAAAACTGTCCGAATTTCCCTATGAAAAGATTGAGAAAGTACTGGCAGATAAGGAAATCCCGGACCGGATCGTATATGTTTATCTGAAATATTATGCTTTTCTGGAACCGGAAGAAGAGTTAAAGAAACAGCTTGTAGCAAGTCTTGAGACCTGCATTGGTGAATTTGATGTTGCCCGGGCGGGGATAAAGATACGCATGCTTTTGATAAATCCGGCTTTTTCAACAGAGCTTCTTTATGAGCTGCTCAAGGATGAGGAATCATTGGCATTACTTTTGAAGCAGGATCTGATGGAACTCGTAAATTATTTATCCGAGTTTTGTAAAGAAACGGAAAGCTTAAATAAGAAACAGCTGGAAGAACTGAGCCGGCATCCAAAAGAAATTCGGAATGGACTGGAAGTGATTCTCACTCAGATTCCAAAAGAATGGCAGGCCTCTTTTCTTCACTTGTGGCTTTGGAACGAATCATTATATGCAGATATCCCGAAGCTGATAAGATTTTTGACAGGTCCAGATGCAGATTTTGAAAAGGTTTCAAACGGAAAGGCAGCCTATGTGAACACTCTGTATGGAAATCCGCTTCCAGATATGGATCTTTATGAGCTCACTTTGGAAAAGACAGAGCTTATCCTGTATGCCATTACGAAACGGAAGAAACATTTCCTGGAACTTTTGCGAAAGAATGGAGACTGGCTTATAAACCTTGACAGGAATTCGTTGATTCTGGATGAAGAGGTTTATAAAAGATGCCTGAATCTAAATACTTTAAACGAGCAAAATTTAAGGGATTGTGAATATATGGTAGTTCCCTGGAGAAAGAGTGAAGAATCACTGTTTTCGAAGCCTCGTGTATTTGAAGAATTGAAAGTCCTGTACAATGTAAAAGCAGTCTATATAGACCTGTATGATCGTTTAGCATACTCCAAAAGTGATGATCGTCTTCGGGTGATCCGTGAGTTGATAAAAAGAGACTGCCTGACAGATGCATTAGAGGAAAATCAGATTGAGCGATTGGCAGAAGCTTTGTCAAAAAAGTCGCTTTCCAGATGGATGCAGGAGGATTTTAAAAACATTCTGGATCTTCGGCATGAAACAGCCATATGGATTCTGATATTTTTAATGGATTTTACTGAACTTTTAAAAGAGCTTACAAGGGATAATCAGGTTTACTTCCTTTTACATAATCAGAATCTTTTAAATGGCTGTTCCGGATTACCTGCATTGATGGACAAACTGCTGGCCCAGGATCCTTCCTGGAAGAATTTAAAGACAGAATTGAATATTTCGGATGCTTTTGTCGCGGAAAATAAATCCAATATCCAGAAATTCATTTATGAAGGTGGCGCTGAGATCATGACTTCCTTTCTGAACAGGCAGCCGAAAAAGAAGGAAGAAATCCGAAGAATCGTAAATGCTGAGTTATTAGGAAAATTCATGGAGCTGAAATACCATGGAGGAGATCTGGGACGGGAAATTGCTTTTCCAATAAAAAGAGATACAGAAGAAATCTGGAAAGAAAAGCTGCTGCGCGTGGATTGTGGATGGGAAATCTGGGAAGAGGACAGCCTGCTTCCGGTCATGCAGATAGGAGAAGTACCGCTGCGCAGCTGCATTTCCTATCGGAATGGTCCAAATTGTGATTGTCTGTTATCCTGTTTTGATGCAAATAAAAAAATTATATTTATCAAACACAATGGTAAAATTGTATTTCGTGCAATCCTCCGTCTGACAAAGGGATCTTTTGTAGCTGCGGATGAAAGGAAGACGATTGAGTTTGTTGATGTGACTGTCAAAAGCGAACCACATGAAAATAAAGCAGAAGAACTGGTTTTGTTTTTGGAACGTTATTATCAAAGCGGACTTAGCGAACAGGAAATACGAAAAGCAGTAAATTTAACTGCTATGCTGGTAAAAGAAAAAGCAGAAAAACTTGGAGCAAGGCTTGTACTTAGCAGCAGTTATAAGAATGTTCTGGAAAATAAAAACTATGTTTTGACAAACTTTTATATGTACATTTCTGCATCTAAAAATGGAAGCCAGTATCTGGACAGCCTTGGAGGGGCCGCTGGTGTCAGTGCTTCCGGAAGCTATACCTGCAATACATTTTTGCTGGAAGCAGAAGAGAGGAGAGAAGAGAGCTTATGAATATACGAAGAGCAGGAAGAAAAGTAGTAAAAAACCTACATAAAGGGTATGGCATATATCGGATCGGTTTTGTAAATATTTATGGTGAGGAAGATGAAACAGAATTGGATGCTATGAATATCAATGATCTGGAAAGACTATGGCTGTCCCTTTGTCCGGAATTTGAGTGCAAGGGAAACAGTGTATGCTATGTGGAACGGGTAGGTTAAAAAACACCCGATGCAATTCGGGGAAAAAGTGTCTTGTAAAGGTCATTCATTGATGCTAAGATAAAATAAACAAAAGCTTTTTCGAAAATTTCTTCATAACATAAAAAGAATAAAGTGGGAGGTGACAGCGAACGTGGCAGATGAAAAAATTGTGCCAGAGAACGGATTGGAAGTACGTTACGAAAGATATAAAGGTATTATTAAGAATTTTACACTCATGAGTGACATATTTATGAGAAATGTTTTCAAACAGAGAGAATGCCTGGAATATGTTCTGCAGGTCATTATGGAAAAACAGGATCTGAAAGTAATTGAGCAGATCATCCAGAAGGATTATAAGAATCTGCAGGGACGATCCGCAATCATGGACTGTGTTGCCAGAGATTCCGAAGGCAAACAGTTTGATGTGGAGATCCAGCAGGATAATGAAGGTGCATCACCTAAGAGGGCACGTTACCATAGTGGTTTGATGGACATGAACACTTTAAATCCGGGTCAGGATTTTGATGAATTACCGGAAAGCTATGTGATCTTTATTACCAGGGATGACATCCTTGGGTATGGCTTTCCTATTTACCATATTGACAGGCATATCAAAGAAGCCGATGATAGCTTTCAGGACGAAGCACATATTATATATGTGAATTCCAGAAAACAGGAAGACACAGAACTTGGGAGACTTATGCATGATCTGCATTGTAAGAATGCGGATGAAATGCACAGTCCAGTTCTTGCAAAGAGGGTACATGAATTAAAAGACACGCAGAAAGGGGTTGAGCTTATGTGCCATGAAATGGAGAAAATTTATAGCGAGGGAATGGAAAGCGGCGAAAAGCGCGGTGAATTAAAGGCTAAAAAGGAAACAGCCCTTTCACTTGCTGAAATGGGATTACCTGTTGAAAAAATCGCAAAAGCTGTAAACCATAATGTGAAAGACGTCCAGAAGTGGATTGACGAAACTTTGTGTGTAACAAAATAATTGAAAAATCATTATAAAAGGGCAGGTCTGATTAGACTTGCCTTTTTGCAATACAGTATATTTAGTTTTTTCAAAAAAGATGAAGGAGCAAATATGGGAAAAAGATCTGTTCGAATAAATACTTTCTTTGTCTATAATTTGTGATTTTTGTTGTTTTATTTCGTATTATTTTTAAGAGTTAAAATTGCGTATTTAAAATTCAAGCTCTAATTGTAACAAAATAGTTCTAGCCCAAAATTAGAAGGAGAACATATGCATATGATCATCAAAAAAAGAAAAATGTCTATCTTTATTGCAAAGTCCTTACATTGCCCCATATTCAATCAAAAGTATAGATAATGAAGCGTTACATGAAGAAGAATTGGAAAAAATAGTTGTTTCAGCCAATGAACTCACAGTCCATTCCGTTGAAAAAAATTGCAACAATATCGTATTCGTTGCCATAAGAATGGTAATATAGCTGCTTTTACAATAAAAAATTTTACAAAAGATCAATTATTTTTAACTGAATACCTGCAAAATAAACTGCATTCATTTAATGAATTGATATATTTCCTTAAAAATCAAGGTTTTTATAGGATTTTGAAACAAAAACAGGTAGTATTTGACACTACCTTTCAAAAATGGGAGGGGAACAATGGAAATAAACGGAGTTACCATACAAATGCTTCCTGCTGCCTCGGGAGATTGTATATATTTGGAATTTCCAGATCCTGATTTTAGAATACTGATTGATGGAGGTTATGCAAAAACCTATCATAAGTACTTGAAAAAATTTTTGCTCAATCTGGCCGCCGAAGGAAAACGATTAAATTTAATCGTAGTCACACATATAGATAATGATCATATAAATGGAATCAAATCGTTATTGCAAGAAAATGGGAACGCTAAAAATCCCCAGATTATAGGAATTGACGAGATCTGGTTTAATGGATTGGATCAGTGCATTGGTGCACGGAAATCAGAACAGACAATGACTTTTTCCTTGGAAAATATTTTAGAAAGTATGTCTCCATCCCAAATTAACCTTGATTATGAAAATGGAAGTCAAAATATAAGTTATATTAGCGGTTGTCATCTAGCCCAATTAATTCAATCTGGAGACTATCGTTGGAATATCTCAACCCAAAACAGTCTTGTATGCAAAGAACAAACTATTTTGTTTGGAGATTTAAAAATCAAAATATTAAATCCAACCATCAAAATTTTAAACGAAATGAAAGAAGATTGGCTTCATTATCTGAGTGAAAAATGTCACAAAAATATTGAAATTACAAAGGCAATATTATTTGATGCTGCTTTTGAGGGATTCTTTCTAAATAATGAAATTGATGTAGAAATAGAGCAAGAGGAAATTTCATATTCAGATGAATCATCGAATTGGTTGGATGAATATACCGAAAATAAAGAAACGGAAATGGATTCAAAAACAACAAACTGTTCATCAATTGCATTATTACTTGAATATAAGAATTTAAAAATGCTATTTCCCGGAGATAGTCCAATTCAGCTATTTGAAAACGAGCTTCCAGAGGAGTTTGACCTTATAAAGCTTCCACACCATGGTTCAGTAAAAAATATTTCCTTGGAATTTATAAAAAACACAAAGGTAAAATATTATTTATTATCTACAGACGGGAACCGGTACGGGCATCCAGGAAAAGCGGTAATTGCAAATATAATAAAGCACACGGAAAATAACACTAAATTGATAAAAAATTACAACGTTAGCTTGCTTACTGGATTAGGAGAATTAGATGAAAGTTATAACGGATAAAGAATTAGACGATACTACAGTTCAAATAAAATGCGGTGAAAACTACGGTACCGCATTTTTAATAAATGAAAACACAGCAATAACGGTGAAACATTGTCTTTATAATGACAAAGAAAAAAAATATGAAACAAATGCCGTGTTATTAGTTTACATAAATAATGAAGAAATAAAGATTAATGTAATTGTAGATAAACTGTTTGATAGTCGCTCTGACGAATTAGTTGTACTACATTGCGAAGAAAAAATTAATGTTCCAACACTTTATCTTGCATATGCAGATATCTGTATGTTTGAAGACTTAAAAGCAATTGGGTTTGGAAACAGCTATGAACGCAAAAAAAGATGGATTAAACTACAAAATAGTAATTTTATAAATAATGATATTTCTGAAAATATGATTTTAGATATGCAAAATTCCAAAGCTATAGATTATCGTGGCTTTTCTGGTGCCCTAATAGCCGATACCTATAATTATGTTGTCGGAGTAATCAAAAGTCAACTTAATGAAAATGGTAAAGCGAATGCATTGTTAGGAATTAGTCTAAAAAATCAGTTAGCATTCTGCAGAAAATATAATCTTCAAATACAGGATAGACAAAAAGCATTAGGCGATCATTGTGAAAAGGCAAGAATAACAGATTTTCGAGATGGTATAAATCAAAATGCATATTTTAAAAATAAGCAATATGAAAACATTGCTTTTTCTATAAATTCGGGAGATGAAACGGAAGGTACAAGATTTTCGGAAGAAACAACAAATCCAGATTGCAAAGAACTTAATTGGAATATTAAATATACAAGTATCGATGGTTTATTGGGAAATTCTAATAAACGTAGAAAAGAAAGAAAAGAGTTAGCCAAGCAATGGGCCGAAGAATTTGATTGGTATCCTGGATGGCTTACAGTTCCGGCAGATTTCAGGCAACAGGTAAAAAGTTATACCAATGGAAAAGAACTTTTACAATGTAGCGAAAAAGAATTAGAATCTAATTTTGACTACTGTAATGAATTACTGGATTTTGCTTATGAATATACAAGGAGATATAAAAAATCTTGTTTGCCTTTAGATAAAAATATTGAGAATAACTTATATAAAATATGGGATACTTTAAATTCTCACTCGGATTGGAAAGAAAAAAACAAGAATAAATGGTTTACAGTAGGGTTATATTTACTTGAAAACTATAGACAAAATATGGATGAAGAAAAGTGGAACAGCATTTGTGACCAGCTTAAACCTTGCACAAATTTTATAGTTGATGGCAAATATTATTTGAAACTTGAAGAAATTCTTATGAATTTATTCAAAATGGATCTGGAAAAAGTTCAGCTAGAACTGGTATCATGCTCTTTAGAAGAAATGCCTTATGAGGTACGCTTAAGATTCATTGGCGTAATGACTGAATGTGGTCTTAATGAGGAAGCACTGAAAGCAGTAGAAGAACTTACCAACGATATACAAAAGAATAATAATGAAATAGCAGAGAGCAGTCTCCAAAACGTATATTTGAAGTCTCTGCTGGTATGTGCATTGTATTTAAAAGAACATTTACTATTTTGTATGAATCCATATAAGGAAGAAACCAGAAAAAAATGCAATGAAATTAATAATGAGATTTCTAAATATAAAAAGTATTATAACTGGGATAAAGAAAAAATTCTGTTTACAGACGGTGCATTAACCTGGTTAAAAAAAGAATCTCCAGAACCGGAATTTGAATTAAATCGGGAATCCATTACTTTGATTAGATCTGAGAACAATTGTTGGGAAGCATATTCTGTTTTTAAAAGCATTGAATATAGTGGATTTCCATTATATCTTCGAAGTAAAAGTTTACTGAATAATCAGCAGGATATTTTAGTAAAAAGCTTGCTATCTTACTATCCTCAATATACATGGCAACTTTTACTTCGTCTTGGAAAAGCAGATGTGGTAAAAAAATGTATTACAAGAGAATATTTGCAATCAAAGAACAGAAAAGAAATCGATGAACTTTTTGAATATGTATATAATGCGATAATAAATAATATAGGAAAATTTCAGAAATATGATCCATGGTATGACCAAAATATTTATACCTCTATTGTAGCATCCGGAATTCCGATATTAGAAAGAATGTGTGCCGTATTGGATTCTGTGCAGCAGGGAAAAATGATAGACTTGATGATCCGATTGATCGAAGAAAATGCGGTGAAAGATCAAAGATTATTAAATAAATTCATTTCCTCTGTTATGAATCAAACCGCAGATTATATTAAAAGAACTAAAATAAATGCATTATTAACCTGCTCAATGAAAGAGAGAGAAAATATACTTGGAGTAGTACAGCTTGATCCTTTTGATGTGTTTACAGAGTATGAATTATCAAATCCATTATATAGAAAAGCTCATCTTGAACCCAAAATTATTAAAGCAATATTTAATATAGGAAAACAACAGAAAATAAATCGAACCTCCGTATTGGCCAGAATGGGGCAGTTATATACATGGGGAAAATTAACCAAAGAACAAGAAGTTGCCTTTGGAGAATTATTATGGAGTAAATTTAATGAAGATACGCAATTGCCAGATCTAGAGCAATATTATTTTTTTGTATTTATGAAATGGCCACATCCAGAAGAAATAGATCCCTTAGAAAGAATAAAAAAGAGTTTTATCAGTGAAAAAGTATCTTCAAAATGGAAAGAGGATATAAGAGGCAGGAATTTTACTGAAATATCATATTGGGAACAACTGGCGGTTTGGAATAGGTACTATGTAGATGAATGGTCTGCGAAAGAAAAAGAATGGTTTTTGGAACTGTTCATCGGCTGTTGTTCAGATATGGTGAAATATTGGAAAGAAAGCAAATTCGATTTTCAATTTACTTTTTCAAAATGGCATATGAAAATGATGATTCGTGCGATTGCATCTTTTGGCAGAAATGGATGGAAGGGAGTTAATCCGGTTCAGTCAAAAAAACTATGTACTCTGCTAAAAGAATTCTATGACGAAGGAATTTATTCATGGGAAGTGGAAGCAATGTTTCTTGCAGATGAAAAAGTTCCAGCCTTTATGAACGAAATGTTGGAACTAATGTATGAAACTGAATCAGATATGGTATTTTCAGCTACAATGGCAGTTGAAAAGTGTCTGGAAACAATTATGGATCAGCAATTAAAAGAAAATACCCTGCTGGAATTGTTTAATTTAATTAAAGCACGAAAAGAACCCGGATTGGAGTATTTCTTGATGATTATACATAATATTTTTTACCGAACAAATTCGCGTTTTCCCTCCAAAATCATGAAAGGAGTTTCACAAGTACTTAGGTTAGTAGAAAAATATACGCGAATCAATTTTCAAACTTCGACGCAAGAAGAGTTTAAAGAAAATATTAAAGTTAGAAAGCAATGTGCTACTCTTGCATTCTTGGTATATCGTTTTGAAAATACATTTTATGAAGGCCAACATTGCCCCGAAGTAGAAGAATGGAAAAATATATGCACTGGTGAGAAAGCAGAAAATGAATTTGCTGAAGTAAAAAATTGTTGGTTACTTCCTGAATTGTAAATATGTAAATGAATTGTCGGGAAAAGAGTACTTGAATTAAAAAATACACAGAAAGGGGTTGAGCTTATGTGCCATGAAATGGAGAAAATTTATAGCGAAGGAATGGAAAGTGGGGAACTAAAAAAAGCAAAAGAAACAGCTCTTTCTATGGCAGAAGAGGGGATGGATGTTAAGAAAATTGCCCGCCTGGTTAAAGTAAGCGAAGACGATATCCAGAAATGGATTGATGAAAACATGTATGTAGCGAAGTAAATAAAAATAATATTATAGTGGGTAAGCCGGTTTTCGACTTACCCATTTATAATTAAAAGTTAGAAATTTTTTAGCACTATGTCGTCAAAATCCTAAATAGCAATATACAATAAAAGCAGATACATAAGCTGTTTTTTTAATGAAAAATGCAGCAATCTGGGCTGCTCCCATGCTTTTGCCGGATATGCTTTTTCAAAAAAATCTCCATCTTTCCAATAGAGTCCATAAATCAGAAGACGTTTCCCCTCCCGGATAGCTTCCGGCTCCATAATCAACTCCCAACGAACCTGATCCATAAGGTGAAGATAAAGTGATACACATAGAACCAGGTTACTGGTACGATTGTGTGAAAGAAACTTCTGTTCTAATAATGAAGGCATTTCAAAAGAAATCTTAAAATTATTAAAAATTTCTCTGTATTCTATATAAAACTCCCACAAAGTAGCAGGTGTGATTTTATATCTTGCAGTACGTGCAGATAAAAGAAATTGCCTCGGGCCAGAAGCCGCTGTTTGTTTAAGAAGAGCTTGTTTTACGGCAGATTTCACGGATTTTCCAATCAGTTCACCAAGTTTGGAATGTCCAGAAGCATCCGTAAGAGTTCTGGTACCACAAAGATTAGAAGCGATTACAATTCCGTCAGTTCCAGAACCTGTTGCGATCTCTTCGGAATAGCAGCTTCCCAGCAATAACTGAGAAACAGCAGCAGCTTTCGATTCTCCACAGAGCATCAGAGCTCTGGACATTGCAGCATCAGTCAAATTCTGATTAATGAACAGAAAAATATTGATTGTTCCAGGAGGCAGCATTTCATAATTTCCGTCCTCTTCGTAGTAAGAAGCAGGATCGCCGGGATGCATACCATTGGAGTCAATTCCACCGGTTACAACAGCAGTTACCGTAAGATCCCGAAAGCATACTTCTTCTATAGCACGTAATTCCGTCCAGGCTGCGGTGCTTAATGCAGTAGTGCAGGAAGGGGAAAGTCCAAGGGCGTGGATATGTGCAGCTAGGTCTTTTTCGTAAGTATCTCCAAGCATTTTACATTCATAAGAACCATTCATACAATTGATATTTACAGCATGAGAAAGGTGCCTTGTAAGGCCTCCGTTTAAAGGACTTGTGCTAAGAACTTTTGCTTTTTGTGAAAAAGTGAAGATGGTATTCCCCAATTTTTGCTCGCAGGTAAAAAATGTATTCATTACGTTTCCTTCTTGTATGTTTTTTATTTATTTTATTAATATCTTTTGATTACGTCAATTAAAAGTGTTATCTTCTATATACTTTCGGGCATCAAAGGATATTGACTGGATGAAAAGGGAGGTTGATAGGATATTTAATGAAAATCAGATATAAAAAATGTATGTACAAAAGGTGAGAAATTGTCGCTATAAAACAATACTTTTATTTTCATAATCTAAAGATATCGAAACTGAACAGATTAATGTATATGAAAAAATATGAATTAATCTGTTTTTGTGTTATTATATAAAAATATGAATGCCCAATATCTACAAACAGTATAAGTTTTTAGGATGTATTATTATAATTTGCACAAATCTTAGCCCATAAGAGAGTGACGATCTGCATATCCTCGGCAGAGCGTCCTTGTGCGTTTATGGGATCTTATTTTCATAATATATTCCAACATATGCTTCTTTGAAAATTTTCCTAATGGACGTAGAAAGGGCAGAGAAATAAAAATGGTAAACGTACTTGAAAAAATGCTAAAACAACAAGATACAGTATTCTATTCACGGTATTTTGTTGACGAATACAATATATTGTGTTACCATATAAATGGATTATTTTTTATGCATGGTTTGCCACGCAGTAAAGTTTTTTGTTCCGGATATGCTGTTCCGGGAGCAACATTTAGGCGAAGGCCTTTTATCAATAGGAAGACATCAAAAATCAAAAGAAGATTTTTGGTGTCTTTTTTTGTTGCCCAAAAACGAAATGTGAGGTGTACAAAAAAGCAGGAAGGGAGGAAATGTAAAATAATCCATAAAAGATGAACAGGAAAATCAAAAAGGAGGCAGAATATGGGACAGGATATATGCATTCGAAAAGATGAAAAACCATTGGGATATGACTGGGAATGTGGACATGAGGAATTATATGTCAGAGTGAATATGTACTACAACGGATCCCTGTATGTCGGATTATGGCAAAAGCAAGAAGAATGTAAGGAAAAACTGGAATTATTCGGAGACCTTACAATTGGAGTTATGGGATTCCTAAGACCGGGGCAGGCAATAATCTCAGATTGCGGAGCAAAAGCAAAGGTTGCGTTTATTGAGAAGTATAAACTCGGAAAAGTTGTAGGTAAGAGGAAAATCAATTATGGCAGCTATTATGTTGCAGAGTTTAATCTTGCACGACTTGCACAGCTCGATCCAGAAGGTACGGAAAGATATCTGCTCGAAAATGGTCTTGATCAAAAAGAATTTAAAGCAAATTAGGATAAAGAGGTACATTTGAAAATCAGGCAATAAAGGTGGTGCGGCATGAAAGACGACGAATATAAGGGATATTACTGTCTGCTGATTGCAATCCTGTGCAATTTGAATGCAGCGGAAGCCAGCACAATGTACGAATACGGACCAGATCATCCGCTTTGCCGGAAAATACTGAAAAAGAAAGTTCGGAAACCGTCCATAAAAAAGCTCAAGGAATCAGAAATGGCAGCGGCTATGAAGGCTCTTCTTGATCAGGGATACAGCCAGGATGCAGTATCGGAAGCATTTCAGTGTTTTCCATCTACGGTCAGGCGCAGAGTAAGAAAATTCACAGAAAGGAAGGAAACGAATGACAGATCAGAAATTGATTGCAGGAATATTTAATGATTTTTTAGGACTTTATACGGGTAAAATACAGACCGGTATCCGTCCTTTGATTGAAAAATATAAAAACCATCCCATGCTGATGGGGCTCCTTTCCAATTTGGATGAAGCGGCAAAGATTCAGGCACCGAAAGCCATGAAAGAAATCTATTCTTTCTATAAGGAATATCGTGGCAGGGATCTGGAAGATGCTGACTGGAAGGAACTGACAGAAAAAGCCCGCCAGATCAGTGCAGGATGGGAGGAAAATGAATGGGTTCGCCGTGTTGTGTTGGAAATGATCAGTCTTTTGGATTCTGATGATGCTGAGAGACGCAGGATTGCATTGGAAGTAGAAAAAGAAATGGAAGCGGCTGAACAGAAAATGAATGCGGCATAAAAAGCAGGCAGAGGCAGGAGATTTTTTCTTCTGCCTCATGTTTTTATCAGGAAAGAAGGGACCGATTATGTTAAATGAGATCATAAAAACTGCAGAAGAATTAAATACAGCAGCATTGTATTACCGCCAGAGCGGGAATATGGATGGTGTGCGGGAACTTGCCAAAGCACATGCAGTTTCCAAAAAACAGACAGAGGAATTTATTCAGGGCAGCCGCTACCGGCTGGTTGATATACCGATTGAGGAAAGAAAGTTTGCGAATGCGTCTGAAAAACTGCGTGCAGAAATGTTTGCCTTAAAGGATGCAGGCTTTGCAGACATCATAGGACAGTATCTCATAAATCTTGCCAAAACGGATTCTGCTTTAGATGCACAGGTGTTAAAAAAACATAAGATGCTTCAGAGATGTTTGGATTACGTGACGCAAAAAGCCTACAACATTGCACTGGAGGGAGCGAAAAAAAAGGGAGAGAACGGCATTCGGGCCAATACAGGCCTGGCACTCTCCGGCGACCAGGTTTTTCCCTGGGTACTTGAATATTATGCGAAAGATGATGAAAAAGAAATAGCAGAAAAAGAGCAGGAAGAAAAGAAAAAGCTTCAAAAGGAATGGGATTCGGTAAATAAGAGAACGAAAACAATACCGAAAAACCAGGGGACAAAGAAAGATTCCGAGGTGCATCCCAAAGAAGCAGCGGAGCAGGAAGAAAAGCATATCAGCAAGAAAAAATCAAAAGATTCCGGGCAGATGTCCTTGTTTGACATGATGCAGCCGAAAGAGAGTTAAAGGAGAAGGATATGATCGCATATAAAGGATTTCAAAAGGATTTGAAATGTCGGGGCTTTCAGTTTCAGGAGTATGGCATAAATGAAACGGAAAAAGCAAACTGTAGACAAAATGGATTTCATTGTGCAGAAAACCCATTGGATTGTCTCTGCTATTATCCGAATTGGAAAAATTCCGTGTATTACATAGTAGATGCATCAGGGGATTTGGATGAAGATGGGGAAGATTCAAAAATCTCCTGCACAAAGATGCGCCTGTTAAAGAAAATTGAATTGAGAAGCCTGTTATTACATGGAGCTGCTTACATGGCGAAATATCCAAACCGGAAATGGAACTCCCATGTTGCAAAAGAAAACGGGACCAGCTGCAACGGATTTTGCATTGTACGTGGAAAAGACCCCAAAGCCAAAGGACAAAAGGGCGATTTACTGTTACTTTTAAAGGAGCAGCCTGGCAACAGCCAGATCCTGGAAATTGGGGTCATCTGTATCGATGGTCAGAAATATCCGGAGGGAGCATGGATTGATGTGACTGGAAAGCTGGTGGAGTTATGAGAAAAAAGATGTTGATGGAATTAAAACCATTAAAAGTGATGAACAGACATATCGCAGATGCAAAGAAAACTGAAATATCTTTGAGTCCATTGGAGAAACAAAGGGGTGAACCCGGAAAATATCGGATGTATTGTCGGGCAGCAGTAGAAAAAGGAATTTTAAAAGTGTATCTGTTTGCCGTAACGGATATTGAGGAGAATATAAACTTTCCAAGGTACCGTCTGTTTATCAGCAGAAAAGAGAGACGGTTTATTACCTATGATGAAAAATTAAAAAAATGGAGAAAGGCACTTCTTGAAAGTATCTTATGGGATGTAAGGATTAATCTTGGCAACATCTATGTAAATGACTGTGATACAAAGGTCATCCAAAAATATTTAAAGACAATGCAGCCTGCAATCCGGGCACTGGAAGAGTTTCAGGCGAATATCCGTAAAGAACAAAGGATACGTCATGATAAAAAACTTACAGATTCATGGGACCAGGTGATGAAAACTATATCTGGACTGCCTAAGAACTGGATCGGATGGGTTTCAAAATATGGAATTACGGAACACTATATCTTCTACAAGTATCAGAAAAATGGTGCTACAGAAGGATACTGTACATATTGCAAAAAACATGTTCCAATCCGTTCACCCAAATATAACCAGAAAGGACATTGTAACGTGTGTGGACAACCGATTACTTTTCGTTCCGTGGGAAAGTCTGGAAGATTTTGTACAAAGTGGTACAGAGTCTATCTTATCCAGAGGAGACGCAAGACTTCTGGTTTTGTGCTCCGGATCTTTCATGCCAGAACGTGGTATAAAAAGGGCGGCTATACAGATTGCGAAACTACCTGCCATGAAGAGCAGAGAAGAATCTTCTCTGCAAATGGAAAGGAAATTTCAAATTTTGTTTATGGTCTGTTTAAACAGCGGGAAATGCGATGGATTTCATATGGGGAACCTTGGTATTATACTTGCTGCGGTATTCAGTATAAAGGGATGGTCTATCCTTACACCCTGTCAGATCTGTCCAGGCATGAACTAAAAGAAACCGGTCTGTATGAGTACGCCCTTGGTCAGAAAAAGATAGATCCGGGAAAATATTTTTACTTGTGGAAGACGTATCCGGTACTGGAACAGATTGTAAAAGCGGGGCTTTTCCAGTTAGTTGATGATGTACTGGACCACAGGGCAACAGATGCAATAAAAAGAAAAGGTAGAAAACCAACAGAATTCCTATCCGTGAATAAGAAAGAGTTTCGAAGGCTCCGAGATATGAATGGCGGGGTAAAAGAACTTAAATGGCTGCAACTTGAAAAGAGTACAGGAAAAACAATCGGGGATGAAGAAATATGCTGGATGGTAAAAGAAGGATTTGAACCAAACGACCTGAAGTTTGTTCTGGAGCAGATGAGCATCTGCCAGATTCGACATTATCTTGTGAAACAATCAGAAAAATCCGGGGATGATATCAGCCATGTGCTGCAGGTGTGGAACGATTATCTTTCTATGGCAAAAAGACTGGGAATGGATATACATGATTCCATTATTTACCATACCAGAGATCTTCAACTGCGCCATAAAGAGGCGGTTTTGAAGATAGAAGAAATGAAACGCGGAATCCGACGCAGGGAGCTGGAAGAAAAGTATGTCGGATTTCAGAAACATCTCATTGATTTGAAAGAAAAATATGAGTTCAGTGACGGTGAATATCAGGTCATTGCGCCAAAGGATATCGATGACATCCTATATGAAGGTGATACTCTTCATCACTGTGTAAATAAGACGGATACTTATTTTGACCGGATTGTTTCAAATGAAAGCTATATCCTGTTTTTGCGGGAAAAAGAGAATCCAGGAGTACCATTTTACACACTGGAAGTTGAACCAGATGGAACCATCCGGCAAAAACGTGCAGAATTTAACCGTCAAAATAAGGACATTGATAAGGTGACTTCTTTTTTAACATTGTGGCAGAAGGAAATTCAGAAACGATTAACCCAAAAAGATCGTAAGAGCACAGAAGAAAGCAGGAAGCTCAGGCAGCAGAACTATCAGGAGATACGTGATAAGAATGTAGTTGTCCATGGCGGAGCATTTGCTGGGGAACTTCTGGCTGATCTTTTAGAGAAAGACTTAATGGACCTACCAGTGGAATCGGCAGAAAACGAAGAAAGCCCTACTGAAATAGCGGCGTAAATAAAAGGATAAAGTGGATGCGGCAGGGAGTTCCCCTGCTGCATTTGAGCAGAAAATAGAAAATGACATTATATGCAGTAGAAAATGAAGGAGAGGACGGAAATGAATAAAAAAGAATTGCGTAACATGAAATTGCTGGAAGCTACGGATGAACTGATAAAACTTGCAAAAGAAGATGTGCCAGTAAGAGATGAAGGATACTATACGGAGCAGCTGATTTATCAGAGGGGGCTATATTTACGTGCAGAAGTAGAAAACAATATTTTAAAAGTAGCATTTTATCTGTCAGAATATCTTTCCATGGACTGTCGGAAACCTGTATATACATTATATATTGATAAAAAGAACGATGTTTTTAAAGGGTATGATTACCGGACAAAGAAATGGTCAGATAGTATGCTGGATAAGACCATTTTCTCAAAATGGTTATATCAGGAAAATTCTTATATGAAAGAGGCAGATACAGCGTTGATCCAAAAGTATCTTGAAAGTGAATATGACGATGCTTTATATGCACTGTATGTATATCAACGTGAGCAGAGACACCGGAGGCTGGGAATGAAATATGAAAAAATTCTGACAAGCTGGGATCAGTGTATGGATAGACTTCCAAAAATTCCGAAAGACTGGCTGAGATGGCAGAAAAAAGTTGGAATTACCCAGAATTTTATCTTTTATCATTACAGCCGCAGGAAAGATCAGACAGGATATTGTAGCTGGTGTGAAAGCGAAGTTCCAATCAGCCATCCTCACCATAATGCAGTGGGGCATTGCCCAAAATGCAGACATCAGATTCAATATAAAGCATTAGGGCGGGCCAAAAATATAGAAACCCCAAAAGAGACTGCATACCTGCTTCAGACCTGTGGAGATAATGTGTTTGTTTTGAGAGAATTCCAGCTTCAGATGCTCATAGTAAGCAGCTCATATAAAAAACCAGTATATTCTTTCTTTGAGCGCCGGAGAATCCTGTATGATGAAAAATTAAATACAAAAGAATATTATTTTGGCCGTCATCATTGGACAAAAGAAAGCCGATGGATCCAGGGTAAATTACAGGTTCCACTGTATCCAGGTTACGGTGGCTATATGACATATGAAAAATATAATATGGGAAATATTTATGGAAAATCACTGTATGGCATTAAAAACAAGACATTCCGTAGGACAGGATTCTACGAATATGCAAAAGTCAAAAGGTTTTTAGATCCGGTAAGTTTTTTTGAAATGGTTAGAGAAAGACCTTATCTGGAACGGCTCATTAAAGCAGGACTTTATCATCTGACAGAAGACATTATGGATAATAAAGCACAGATTTATTGTGAAGATTCTGGAGACCTTGGAAAAGCACTGGGAATTGATAGATTCCGCTTAAAAAGGCTGCGTACAAACAATGGGGGAGAGATTTTTCTTCAATGGCTGTTGCTTGAAAAAACCCAAAACAAGTTGATCTGTGACGATGTGATTTCATGGATGTGCCTGGAAAAACTTAAACCAGCGGATCTTATGTTCATTATGGATCGTATGGCTCCTTTACAGATTAAAAATTATCTGGAAAAGCAGGCAGCAGAAAGTGGGGAATCCGTGAAAAACCTGATCAAAACATGGAAGGATTATCTCAATATGGCAATTCGGGTCGGAGTGAATGTGCAGGATTCTGTTATCTACCGTGCACGAAAGCTCATGCAGAGACATAATGAAATGATAAAAGAGATAGAAGCAAAAGATTTGATTTTAAGAGCCGGAGAGCTGGAAAAGAAATATCCGGGTCTGAATCGTATATGCAGGGATTTGAAAAAATATGAATATGCGGACAAAGAGTATCAGATCATTGTGCCGGAAAAAGTGGATGACATTTTGTATGAAGCAAAGCTGATGCATCACTGCGTAAACAATACAGAAACCTATTATGAACGAATGAGCCAGCAGGAATCCTATATCCTGTTTTTGAGAAAGGCAGAACAACCAACGGAGGCGTACTATACGCTCGAAGTGGAACCGGATGGGACCATAAGGCAGACACGTACTTTTTATAACCAACAGAATGAAGATATCGAGCTTGCAAGGGATTTTCTTGTAAAATGGCAGAAACAATTAAAAAAGAAACTGGCAAAAGAAGATTATAAACTGGCTGTAAAAAGTCAGAGTCTTAGGAAAAAAGAGATTGACGAGCTCCGCAGCAAAGGCGTTCGTGTAAACGGTGTTGGGTATTGCAACAAATTGCTTGCTGAAATTCTGGAGGAAGATTTAATGGAGGCAGGAAATCGGGAACTGGAAGAACAGGCCGCATAATAGCAGATTGATATATCACAAAAGTAACTTTAACAGTAAAAATGAAATTTCTGTGAAAATTTGGGAATATTTACAGAAACAGCTCTGAAATTCTCTTTTATTTAAGTATAAGGGATTTTATGGAATTCCTTAAATATACTCGAAACGGAGGATGAGCTTTGGAGGAAAAATTAAAGTTGCTTTGGCTGGTATTGATCTTTGTTGATTTTGGGCTTATGTTTATTTCATTTCCAATTCTGATGTATGTAATTTTTGTCTGAGCTGAATATAAAAAGCTTATTGTAAATGTCCTGTTTTCCGGTGAAAAGACCGGAGGGGCATTTACATTATGCAACAGCTAATGTATATGTTTCCAGAGATGCGAGTAAAATACTACTCTGTTGAAACTATCTAAAGACGTTCATGAAATTGACATTAAGAATCTGGAATGATACGATAAAATTAAACATTTTGCAAAACAGATTGCACAAAATTTTATTCTGATACGGGGTCAGAATTTTATACTTTATACCGCGTCTGCGGATCAACCGATAAAGACACAAAAAGAGTAAAATGGACTCTTGGAGTGTCTTTTTTTGTTTGGCAAAATGTTTTGACATGTATCAGATCCAATCACGATAAAAGGAGGAAAGAAGTTTTTATGCCACGTAAAATCAGATCAAATTACATGGAGAAATTCAAATTTGTGTACAATGGCAGAACTTTTGAAAGTAAGCATAAATGCTGTAACTTTTATGGAATATGTTACCGTAGTGTAATGGCGTATCAGAATCAATATAAATGTAGAACTGAAGAAGCGATTACACATTTTATTGAATTGAAAAAAAGTAAAGAGATCATATTCCGAAATCGAAAATGGGCCAGCATTAAGACTTGTTGTGAATTTTATGATATAAACGAAGCTTCCGTTAAAACAGATATTTGGAATCGAAAGTGCACACCACAGGAAGCAATTGAACGGGCAATAGAATGGAAAAAGGCACATGAAATCACATATCATGGAGTGAAGTATCCATCACTTCCTCAATGCTGTGAAGAATTGGGAATAAATCCTATATCCGTACGTTTGTATATGGAAAAGAATGGAGTTTCTTCTACACGTGCGATTACACATTACATTAAATCTAAAAAACAAAGAATCTTTGCATTCCGGGGAAAAGAATACAATAGTTTCACGGAATGTTGTCTCGCGTATGGCCTGAACCCCAAAATTGTAAGAAGTGCTGCCTATAGAACCAAAAGCTCCTTGCCAGAGACGTTGGAAAAAAATGTTTCTCATATGGAAGGTTGCGTGCCACAGGAATCCACCGAAAATGATGAGAATTCTGGAAACAAGGTAATATCAAAAAAAAGGCACCGCGCAAAAGAACCATTCTTTTATGAAGGGGAAAAATATGTTTCCCTTGGACAGTGTTGTGAGATATACGGAATTAATGAAACCAGTGTACGGGCCAGAGCATGGCGGATTCATTGCACCTGGGAAGAGGCTGTAAAACATTTTATAGAAAAAAGCAATGCGGATGAACTTAAAAAGATATTTGTATATAAGGGAAAAGAATATCAAAGTGTTGCTGAATGCTGCAGAAAGTATGATGTTCGTGCCGCCAGTGTCCGTAACCGGGCTTCCTCGACTGGATGTAGTATAGAAGAGGCCCTGGATCATTTCATAAAGAAAAAAATAGTGACAAAGAAAAATGAATTTGTATTCCGAAATAAAAGCTATGAAACGTTGGAAGAATGCTGTGAGGTTTATGGTGTGAATGCAAACAGCGTATCTTCAAGAAAGTATAGATTAGGGTGCAGCACAGATGAATCGTTGGAACATTTTATTGCAAACAAAGAGATAATAGAAGAAAGGATACAGAAGTTTACATTTAAGGGGATGGAATACCCCAGCCTCCGAGCATGCTGCAAAAAATATGGCATTGAGGATGCGTGTGTAAGGCAGAGAGCCAGAGATAAAAATTGTTCCATAGAAGAATCATTTGAGCATTTTATGACAAGAAAAAGAAAAAAGATGCTGGATAATCCTGAATTTGATTATCATGGAACCCTTTATCCATCGCTTAAGGAATGCTGCGAAAAATTAAAGATAAGTAAAAATAGTGTAGTAAGCAAAAGTCGTCGGAGCGGATGCAGCTTACAGGAAGCGGTAGAATATTATGTAAAAAAGCAGCACAATAAATAAAACAAAATCACAGGGACTCGCAGGAAGTCCGTTTATAGAATCCATAGGAGAGGAGGAACAGCCAATATCATCTGCCTGCAGATATTGGCTGTAATTATATATGATACATAAAAAGAAACAACCGGCAGCAGATAACGATAAGATTCTTATATCAGTTAAGGAAGCCTGTGAACTAACAGGGCTTTCTGAGAAAACAATGCGAACACTTATGAACAATAATACCTTCATGGTACGAATTGGGCGAAGAACCCTGATTGATAAGAAAAAATTTCAGAAATGGATAGATCGGCAGTCTTGAAAGGTTTTTGGGGTTGTGTTAAAATTAAGTCCAGTGCCATGCATGATCATCTATTGTTATTAGAAAAAGGATGGTAATGTTATGGGAAAAAATCTAAAAGGAAAAGAAATAGGTAAGGGAATCCGACAAAGAAAAGATGGGCGGTATGAAGCCAGAATCACAATTAAGGGTTCTGGCAAACCGCCTTTTTCTATCTATGGAACAAATCTTCAGCAAGTGAGAAAGCAAAGAAGCATGTATTTAGCGGAGGTTCTCCCAGGTGTTCCAGGCTTTGATTCGAGTATGTCCGTTTCAAAATGGTATGAGAAATGGATGGAACTTTATAAGGTTCGGAATCTTAAAGCAACCACGATAAGAAATTATGAAGATGGTTTTAGAAGAACAGAAGAATACATCGGTTACATGAAACTGGTAGATATCAAACCGGAACATATTCTTGACATGATTAAAAAATTGGAGGATGAAGGATACGCTCCTACATCAATCAAGCAATCATTAAGTGTCGTGCATCAAATGTTTGAGAGGGCAGCAGCCAGTAAAATGATTCCATCGGATCCTACAGCAGAAGTTAAGCTTTCCGTTGAGGCACCGGGAGAAGTGTTGGCAGAACCTACAGAAGAAGCTTTGGATGTAAAAGAGAATTGTCTTAGTACAGACGAAAGCCATCGCTTTTTGGAAACCATTAAAGGAGACCGTTATGAGGAACTTTTCTTGATTTTGATGCATACGGGAATGCGTATAGGCGAAGTACTTGCCTTACAATGGAGAGATGTCAATTTCGATGAAAAATATCTTCGTGTATACAAAACGCTAAACAGAGTCAAATTGTATTATGACAAGCAGGGAAAGAAACTTGCTGAGCCGTATTATGTTACACAGATTACATCACCGAAAAAAAAGAAAAGTGTCAGAATAATTCCGCTGCCAGATATTGCAATTGAAGCTTTTTTAAGCTGGAAAGAAAAACAGAATCAGGACAAAAAAGTGTTAGGCAAGAAATGGGGAACTGGAAATGATCTTCTAAAAAAATATCCTGGACTGATATTTACAACATCAACAGGAATGAGTTATCTTCCTGGCAATGCTGAAGATGAATGTGAGCGAATCAAAAATATTGTAAATAAGCAAGAAGCATTAGAGGCTGAAAAAGAAGGTCGAGAAGCAGAAATGTTAGATGTAACTCCACATAGCTTTCGTCATACTTTTGTAACAAGATGTGTACAATCTGGAATGAAACCGGCTACGGTAGGTAAAATCAGCGGTCATTCTACTCAGAAAATGACAGAGTATTATACGCATCTTGAACAGGGGTATGTAAAAGATGAATACAAACGGTATGATGAAAAGTATGGAAAAGAAAGCTGATTTTGCTGATGAAATGAGATTTTAGGAAGAGGTTTAAATATTTGGAAAAAACAAGAAACACTGAAGAAGAAAAAAAAATGGGTCAAAAGTGGGTCAAAGAGGAACATAAAGCATCTACAAGCCGCGTAAATACAGGGTTTCCAGTTAACACAGGGAAATTATCACCAATGATGAAAGAATACGTAAAGACCAAAGAAGAATACAGCGACTGTATCCTTTTTTACCGTCTGGGCGATTTTTATGAAATGTTCTTTGAGGATGCACTGACTGCATCCAAGGAACTGGAGATTACACTTACAGGAAAAGACTGTGGACTGGAAGAGAGAGCGCCCATGTGTGGCGTTCCTTTTCATGCTGCGGAAACTTATATCAACCGTTTGATCGAAAAGGGATATAAAGTTGCCATCTGCGAACAGGTGGAAGATCCGAAAAAAGCCAAGGGACTCGTAAAACGCGAAGTTGTCCGTATTGTCACACCGGGAACCACATTGGATGCCATGTCACTGGATGAATCCAAAAACAATTATCTGATGTCCATTGTCTCCATTGGAGATCATTTTGGCTGTGCCATTGCAGATATCACAACTGGTGACTGCTTTCTCACCGAACTGGATAAACCGCAGAAACTTCTGGATGAGATCAATAAATTCACACCTGCAGAGATCATCTGCAACGATGCGTTTCTTTTAAGCGGTGTGGATGTGGAAGATCTGAAAGGACGTCTTGGAATCTGCGTATTTGCCCTGGATCCCTGGTACTTTGACGATCAGCTGTGTCAGAAAACGCTAAAAGAGCATTTCCATGTGGGAAATCTGGAGGGGCTTGGGATTGGCGACTACGACAGCGGGATCATCGCTTCCGGTGCACTGTTCCTGTACCTGAAAGAAACACAGAAAACAGCACTTTCCCATATGGCAAGCATCCGTCCCTATTCTGCCGAGAAATACATGCTTATCGACAGTTCCAGCCGTCGTAATCTGGAACTTGTGGAAACCATGCGTGAGAAGCAGAAAAGAGGCTCTCTTCTCTGGGTACTGGATAAGACAAAAACGGCCATGGGTGCCAGAACACTCCGCTCTTATGTGGAGCAGCCACTGATCGATGCAGAGGAAATCGAAAAGAGACTGGGTGCCCTGGAAGAACTGAATGCCAGACCTATGGAGCGGGATGAGATCCGGGAATACTTAAATCCGATCTATGACCTGGAACGTCTGATCAGCCGTATCAGTTACAAATCCGCAAATCCGAGAGATCTGGTTTCTTTTGCCTCTTCCTTGGAAATGCTTCCTTATATAAAACAGATCCTTTCCGATTTTAAATCTCCGCTGCTTACTAAGATCAATGAAGATATGGATCCGCTGACAGATATTACTGCTCTGATCCGTAATTCCATCACCGATGATCCGCCCCTCGCCCAGAAAGACGGCGGAATCATCCGGGAAGGATATAACGAAGATGTGGACAAATTCCGCCGCTCACGGACCGATGGAAAAAAATGGCTCTCTGAGCTGGAAGCAAAAGAGAGAGAACGTACCGGCATCAAAAGCCTGAAAATCAAGTACAATCGTGTATTTGGATATTCTCTGGAAGTTACCAATACTTTCAAAGATCTTGTGCCGGAAGATTATATCCGCAAACAGACCCTTACCAATGCAGAACGTTATATCACTCAGGAGCTGAAAGATCTGGAGGATCTGATCCTGGGAGCAGAAGATAAACTTTATGCCCTGGAATTTGAACTTTTTTCCAATATCCGTGATCAGGTTGGCGCTGAAGTTGTCCGTATCCAGCGTACAGCAAAAGCAGTGGCTGCACTGGATGTTTTTGCTTCCCTTGCACTGGTTGCCCAGAGAAATAATTTCGTCCGCCCGAAGATCAATGAAACAGGCCTCATTGATATCCGAAACGGTCGTCATCCGGTTGTGGAACAGATGATCGAAAATGATATGTTCATTCCAAACGATACCTATCTTGACAACCACAAAAAACGGATCTCCATTATCACGGGACCGAACATGGCCGGAAAATCCACATACATGCGTCAGACAGCACTGATCGTACTGATGGCACAGATCGGAAGCTTTGTTCCAGCAGACAGTGCGAATATCGGTGTGGTTGACCGGATCTTCACCCGTGTGGGCGCATCTGATGACCTTGCAAGTGGACAGAGTACCTTTATGGTGGAGATGACAGAAGTTGCCAATATTCTTCGTAATGCCACTTCCCGAAGCCTTCTGATCCTGGACGAGATCGGACGTGGAACCAGTACTTTTGACGGCCTTTCCATTGCCTGGGCAGTGATCGAACATATCAGCAACACCAAGCTTTGCGGCGCCAAGACCTTATTTGCGACCCATTATCATGAACTTACCGAGCTGGAGGGAAAACTTTCTGGTGTCAATAACTACTGTATTGCTGTCAAAGAAAAAGGCGACGATATCGTATTCCTTCGTAAGATCGTAAAAGGCGGCGCTGATAAGAGTTATGGTATCCAGGTAGCCAAACTTGCCGGTGTTCCGGATTCTGTGATCCAGCGTGCCAAGGAACTGGTAGAAGAGCTCAGTGACGCAGATATCACCGCAGCGGTAAAAGATCTGACTACCCCGAAGAAAAAGCAGAAGATCACCTATGACCAGGTGGATATGGCTCAGATGTCACTCTTTGATACGGTGCAGGATAATGATATCATTGAAGAGATCAAAGGCCTGGAGATTGGCAATCTGACGCCTATGGAAGCTTTGAATATTCTCTATAACCTGCAGAACAAAATAAAGAACCGGTGGTGATCCCTTGAGAAAAATTGCAGTTTTAGACCAGAATACCATTGACAAGATTGCGGCAGGAGAGGTTGTGGAACGGCCATCTTCTGTTGTAAAAGAGCTTGTGGAAAACGCCATTGATGCAGGAGCTACCGCCATCACTGTAGAGATCACAGATGGTGGAAAAAAGCTGATCCGAATCACAGATAATGGTTCCGGAATGGAAGCAGAACAGGTTCCCCTTGCTTTTCTCCGCCATGCCACAAGCAAGATAGAAAAAGTGGAAGACCTGACCCACATTGCCTCTCTGGGCTTTCGTGGCGAGGCTCTTTCCAGTATTGCCGCCGTCTCCCAGGTGGAACTGATCACAAAAACACCTTCTGCCATCAGCGGTACCCGCTATGTGATCGAAGGTGGAAAAGAACAGTCCCTGGAGGAAATGGGCGCTCCGGAAGGAACTACCTTCCTGATCCGGAATCTTTTTTACAACACACCTGCAAGAAGCAAATTTCTGAAATCCGATATGACAGAAGCCGGTTACATCAATACTCTGATGGAACAGCTGGCGCTTTCCCATCCGGAAATTTCTTTTAAATATATCCAGAACCGTCAGGTGAAACTGTCAAGTTCCGGAAACTACAGTGTAAAAGATGTGATCTACAGTGTTTACGGACGGGATATCGCCAAAGCGCTTCTGGAAGTTTCCTACGAAAATGATTTCATGAAGATCGAAGGTTTTGTGGGAAAGCCGGAGATTTCCAGAGGAAACCGTACTTTTGAAAATTATTATATCAATGGTCGGTATGTAAAAAACAAGATCATTACCAAGGCTATTGAGGACGGATATAAAGGACTGGTCATGCAGCATAAATTTCCGTTTGTTTCCCTTCGGATCGAAATGGATGGCAATGACCTGGATGTTAATGTCCATCCGGCAAAAAGAGAAGTGCGTTTTGCCAGAGAGACCGAAGTTTATACAGTCATTTATGAAACCGTTCGTAAAGTATTAACCCACAGAGAACTGATCCCGCAGGTATCTGTGGGAAAAGACGAACCGGCATCTCGCACAGAACAGATGAAGCCAGGAAATGTTCCGGAGCCTTTTGAGGTAAAAAGGCGACAGGAGATGTATGGCCAACAGAACCAGACCGCCAATATATCTTCCCATATTGCACCGGCAGTTTCTGAAGTACGTACACCACCGGTTCCATCGATACCTTATAATAATTCGACAAATAATACATCCTCCTATGAATCAGCTGAAACAGCTCACAGTTCTTCAGATTCTTCTGCAGATAAATACAGGCATATGGATTCTCTGCGGGAAAATCCCGTATATGGAGCGCAGCCTTTTACAAAAGAAGAAGAGGAAATGTTTTCCGGTACACTGAAAGACGGAAGAAAAGAGAATTCCGCTGCAGAAACAGCTGATCCTGAAGTGATCTCTGAAAAGCCTGCGAAATCGGCTACGCCTTCGGTAAGCAGCGAGCCGGTCACGCCACGTGAACAGGAGCCGCCAAAACAGCTGGAACTTTTCGAAGAACGGCTTCTTGCTCCTGAATCCAGAAGCCGTCACAGGCTGATCGGACAGCTGTTTGACACCTACTGGCTGGTACAGTTCGAAGATAATTTTTATATCATTGACCAGCATGCAGCCCATGAAAAAGTATATTATGAGCGATTCGTAAAGCTGTTTCAGTCTCAGAACATCCAGTCCCAGTATGTAAGCCCGCCGCTGATCGTTTCACTCAGCCTTGAGGAAGAAAACCTTCTGAAAGCAAACGAAAAGTATTTCCGGGATTTCGGTTTTGAGATCGAGCCTTTTGGCGGAAGAGAGTACAGCATCAGTGCGGTTCCATCCAGTCTTCTGGGGATGACAGAGGAAGAACTGTTTCTGGAAATGCTGGACCATCTTAACGCAGACGGTTCCAAAGATGCCTTTGAACTTTTTACCGCAAGGCTTGCGACCATGGCCTGCAAAGCTGCTGTAAAAGGCAATCATTCCATGTCCTCCCAGGAAGCCGACAAGCTGATCGATGAACTTCTGACACTGGAAAATCCATATAACTGTCCTCACGGAAGGCCAACCATCATTGCCATGAGTAAGACAGAGATTGAAAAAAAATTCAAACGTATCGTTTAAGATACCTATTATAAACGGAGGAAATATATGAAAAAACCTCTTATCGTCCTTACCGGCCCTACTGCCGTGGGAAAAACAAAACTTTCCATTGCCCTTGCAAAAGCAGTAAACGGAGAGATCATTTCCGCGGATTCCATGCAGGTTTACCGCCACATGAATATCGGTTCCGCCAAGATCACACCAGAAGAAATGGATGGTGTTCCCCATCATCTGGTGGACGTGCTGGAGCCCACAGAAGATTTTAATATCGTTCTTTTTCAGCAGATGGCAAAAGAAGCCATGGACAAAATTTACGCCAAAGGCCGGATCCCGATCCTGGTAGGTGGTACAGGATTTTATATTCAGTCCGTAACCAGAGACATTGATTTTACCAGTTCCAACCAGGATGACCATTACCGGAGGGAGCTGGAAGAACTGGCAGAGCAGAAAGGCCCTTCATTTCTCCACGACATGCTTGCCAAGGTTGATCCAAAATCAGCCAAAGATATCCATGAGAACAATGTCAAGCGTGTGATCCGTGCCCTGGAATTTTATAAACAGAACGGTACCCGGATCTCCGAACATAATGAAGAGCAGAAGGAGCATACCAGCCCTTATGCCCTGGCCTATTTTGCCCTGAACGCACCACGTCCCCTTCTCTACGAACGCATTGACACAAGAGTGGATGAAATGCTGAAAAACGGACTGGTAGAAGAAGTAAAAAAACTTCGAGAGATGGGTTGTCACAGAGGAATGGTTTCCATGCAGGGACTGGGCTATAAAGAAATTCTGGACTGGATGGACGAAGAATACTCTTACGAGGAAGCCGTCCGTATCCTGAAACGTGACACCAGACATTTTGCCAAACGCCAGCTTACCTGGTTTCGAAGAGAAGGCGAGATAACCTGGGTAGATAAAGATAACTTTGATTACGATGACAGCAGGATTCTTTCCTATATGCTTTCTGTATGCAGGGAAAAAGGAATCCTGCCTGCCAAATAAAATAAAAAAGGAAAAATGATCATGAAAGAATTATATGCACAGCTTGGAATTTCTTCCGCAGTTTATGATTTCGGTAAAACTGTAGAAGATTCCCTGAAAGAACGTTTTGAAAAATTTGATAAAACTGCAGAG